>Ga0265294_10009871_pt1 | contig 10941 bp, 7 predicted proteins | sample MunlanPumphouse3_FD_192504 | JGI IMG/M metagenome (GOLD analysis project Ga0265294, IMG submission 192504) | Groundwater microbial communities from a municipal landfill in Southern Ontario, Canada - Pumphouse #3 | ecosystem: Environmental > Aquatic > Deep subsurface > Groundwater | place...
TACAAATCTTTAAGGGCAGATTTTAATTCAAGGGTCTTATTGCTTGGGTTGATAAAACAAATATTCCAATCATTATTATTGTATATTTCTTTCTTTGCTATAAGTTCTATTTTATCTGAACTATAAACTTTCTTTCTTAGTTTCTCAATATACTCTGGGCTATTAAGGAGTTGTAGGTTAATTACTCTAACATCTTGTCTTATTCCTTCAACTTCTTGCAAGTACCAAAGGGGGAAGGTGTCGTTGTCTCCATTTACAAATAGGATTGCATTTTCATCACAGCTCAAAAGAATTGAGGAGGCGAAGTTATGGGCTGTATATCTGTGGGAGCGGTTATGGTCATTGAAGTTTTGGGCAAACATTAGGCCTGGAACAAGGAAGAAACAAGGCAATACATATTTGGGTTTCTTAACTCTAATAAGATTTACTAACCATTGACTTATGGCAAAGGAACCAATAGCGACCCATATGCTAAATGCCATAAAGGAGCCGACATAAGCGTAATCTCTTTCTCTTGGTTGGTAGGCGTATTCGTTGAGATATATGGTTATTGCTATGCCTGTGAAGATAAATAATGACATAACGGCAAACCAGCCCTTGGTATCCCTTCCTATTTGGTAGAAAAGACCTATTATTGCAAGAAGAAAGGGTATGCCGAAATATATATTGTTTGCTTTATTTATTCTATGTGAGGGTTGAATGTCTGTGCTTTTTCCTAAGAACTCATCAATTGGTTCAACGCCTGTCTTCCACTGTCCTCTGTGATTGTCGCCAAAGCCTTGCTCGTCATTGGTCTTGCCAACGAAGTTCCAAAGCAGGTAACGAGAATACATATAACCAATTTGGTAGTTAGCAAAGAACTGAATGTTTTGTATCCAGCTTGGCTTGGCTCTGACTATTCCATCAATAACAACTGTATCTTGAGGAATGCCTGCCCAATCAACATAGCCTATTTCGTAGTTTGGATTATTATAGTTCCACATTCTTGGGAATAGCATCATTAGTTCCCTGTCGAATATTGGCTCTAAACCTTTTTCTGTTATCTTAAAATCTTTTGGAGGAAGGGCTGTATAGCTGGGTCCATAAACAAGAGGGGTTTTTCCGTAAGCCTCGCGGTTGAGGTATGAGGTAAGTTCTTTGGCAGTGTTAGGTCTGTATTCATTTATTGGAGTGTCTGCCTTGGCTCTTATAACTAAGACAAAGAATGTAGAGTAACCAATAAGGAAGAAACCTATTGCAAGGATGATGGTATTGAGAAGGTGGAGTTTTTTCCAAAGGGATAGAGTAAATAATATTCCTAATATAACTGCGATTGATATTATTATTAGTGTAGGGTTGATTCCAATAAGTTTTAATATGCCTGGTATAATTAGCCAAAGGGTTATGCCGATTATTGCAGAAGATATTATTAGTGTGGTGATTATTCCTGAAAGTGTTCCTTTTCGATAGTGAAAATAAATTATAAGAATAATTGCTGGCAAGACAAGTAGGGATAATAGATGTACTCCAATTGAAAGACCAATCATAAAAACGATAAAGATTATCCATCTTGGATGAGGTTTTTCATCCCACTTAAGAATTGACCAAAAGGTTATTGTGGTAAAGAGTATTGATAGTGCGTAAACCTCTGCCTCAATTGCTGAATTCCAAAAGGTGTCGGAGAATGCAAAAACTAAGGCTCCAATAACTCCGGCAATAATATTACTAATATATTTATTGCTAAAACGATACATTAGCCTAACAATTATCCAGAAAAGAAAGCAAATGGTTGTTCCTGATGCAAGGGCAGATAATGAGTTAACTAATATGGGTATGAGTTTTGGGTTACCAAAGCTAAAGATAGAAAAGAAGGCTCCGATGATTTGATAGAGTGGGGCTCCTGGTGGGTGGCCTACTTGGAGTTTTGAGCTCGAAAGGATATATTCTCCGCTATCCCAAAAAGAAAGTGTTGGTTCTGCACAAAGTATGTAGAGAACTGAGGTTAGTATTCCAATTATCCAACCAATATGATTTACTGTCTTCTTGTATTTTATCATCTTTGCTTGAATAATTAATTGGATCTACTTACCAATTGACGAATGCCTTATTGAAGACGTCCTCAACCAATTCTTCATTTATCTGCTTTATTAATGCCTCTTCAACATCATTAAGTGAAAGGCTGCTATCGTAATCTCTGAATTTGGAAAAGCTTTGTGAGAAATCCTTTTTCTTATCTTTCCTATTAACACAAGTAACTTTAATAGTAATGGTTAGGCGGTTCTTTGCAGCTTTGTCGTCACCCTGTATTGAAACGGGGGTTATGATATATCCAGTTATAGTTCCTTTGAAGCTGATGTCGGCATCATTATTAACTGATTGTAGGTTGGATCCAGAGCTTATTTTGTTTATAAGGGCAAGGGTTAGGTCTGAGGCTAACATTGGCTGAATAAGACTTGCTCTATTTGAAAACTGATCTACGCTATAGGTCTTTGTGTCTGGAGAAATAGAAGCTCCTGTAAAGGAGTAACCTCCAATACAAGAGCTAAATAAGATTGCAATTGTTAAACTAAGAATAGCTTTTTTCAATTTAGATATTATTCTTATTATTTAACTATTAGTTTTTGTGTCTTTGTGCTGTTTGCATCTTTTATCCTAACAAAGTAAATGCCTTTTTCTTTAACATAAACTTTTGTGTTTGGAGTGTAATCCATTGGAGAAACAACAACTTGTCCTAATTGGTTATAAACGCTAACCTCAACTTTAGATTTAACATTTAATCTGAATTCTCCTGTCGTTGGATTAGGATAAATAACTAATGGAGTTTTTGTGTCATTATTGATTTTCTCAAGACCAATTACAGTAGTCATTGAAAGGTCATCTAAAAGCAAGCTTCCAAAGGTTGTTGAAGTTGAGTCTAAATTCATTGTTAGTGCAAGGAAGATAAATTCGGTTGGGGTTGCATTAGGATTCATGTAAATTATCTCACTGTTAAATTCAGTGTAGGTTTCTTTCGTTGTTCCTAAGATATCTGTTTGAGTAAAGATTCCTGTTCCTATTACTTCTCTTGTTCCAGAAGTATTGCTAACAACTAATGATATTAATAAGAATTGTTCACTCATTCCATTAATTGGATTCCAGTTGTAATAACCGCTTATAGTTGTTGGCTTTCTATTTAGAGGAGTTCCATTTGTTATTATGTTTGGTAATTGGTTCATGATATCAGGACTTGAGAAATCTAATTGAGCTAATCCCATAACATCAACATCTCCATTTGTCAGAAACCCTGGTGCTGCACTTATCCCAGGTATTTGAATCATTAGTTTTTTACCTGCAATTTTAACAGCTAAGCTTCCGCTGTGAGAATCAGTTGATTTGGATATATTAGATAAATTCGAACCGAGAAGAGAAAGAGTTTTCCAATCTGTAGGAAGAGTATTTGATCCAGATGACCATGTTTCAAAGCCTCCATTTACAAAAGCATTTTGTGCATTCATTGAAAGAGCAAAAAATGATAGTACTAAAAAAGATAATATTTTTTTCATAAGAAATTGTTTTGTTATTTAGAATGCAAATATACAAATAAATAAGTAGATATCAAATAAAAATTATAAGTTTAATATTTCTTCTTTGGTAATGACGAAATCGATACAAGGTTTTCCTATATCTTCTAATAAAACAAAACGAAATTCGCCATTGATATTTTTCTTGTCTGCTCCAAGATAATTTAACAGTAAATCTTTATAATCCTTCAAATCAATAATCTTATAATGCTCTGTCAGGTAGTCGTAAATGTCTTTTGCCTTGTCTTTTGGCAAGGATAGTTTTTGTTCTGAAAGCTTGGTTGCGTAGTAAATTCCTGAAGCCACTGCCTCACCATGCAAGACATCTAAACCTTTGCTTAGTGTTATGCTTTCAATTGCATGTCCAATTGTGTGTCCGAAGTTTAGGATTTTTCTTTCGTTTTCTTCGTTAGGGTCTTTCTTTACAATCTCCTCTTTTAATAATATACTTTTTCCAAGAAACTCATCACTAAATCGTTTGTCCTTATTAGGATTTGATTTTTTTATCTCCTGCCAAAGGATTTCGTCCTTAACAAGTGCAATCTTAATAATTTCAGCTATGCCATTAAGGATTTGCCTCTTGTCTAACGATTCAAGGAGTTCCTTGTGGTAATATACTATTGAATTATGATTGAAGGTGCCTATTTGATTTTTGATTTCTCCGACATTAACTGCTGTTTTCCCTCCAATTGAAGCATCAACCATTCCAAGAAGTGTTGTTGGGATTGAAATATGTTGGATACCTCTTTTGAAAACAGAGGCAAGAAAACCTCCTAAGTCTGTAATTACTCCGCCGCCTAAGGAAATCAATATGCTATCTCTATCGGCAGAAGATTCTATTAATGAACTGCAAAGATTTTCAACAATTGATAGGGATTTGCTTTCTTCGCCCTCTTCGACTTCAAGTATCTCTGCTCCATACAACTCTTCAACCTCTCCAATTAAAACAGGCAAACAATGTGTGTATGTGTTTGTGTCAAGCAAGATAAATTTCTTTGAATTAGGTCTTAGTGCAAGATACTTGTCTAAGTCAGATAAGCTATTATGAGTTTTGTAGAAATTAGATTCCATTTACTAACCGAATTTAGATAAAAATATAATTCTCATTAGTCTAACTTCTTCTTCGGTATATTCATCTTCTCCAAGCTCTTCAAGGATCTCATGAATATTATCGTATTCCGACTCTCTAAGTAAATCTAATATCTCTTCTTGGTGATAAGGGTCAACCATCTCATCAATATAGTATTGTATATTAAGCTTTGTTCCTGATGCAACTATGCTATCAATCTCTGTTAATAGGGCATTCATCTCAAGGTTTTTAGCCTGTGCAATATCCTCAAGAGGAAGTTTCTTGTCAATACTCTTGATAATATATACTTTTAGTCCTGATTTATTGATAACGCTTTTTACAACTAAGTCTTGAGGACGCTCTATTTCGTTCTCTTCAACATATTTCTTAACAACATCAATAAATGGTTCTCCGTATTTTTGAGCTTTACTTGCTCCTACTCCAATAATCTGACGCATCTCTTCCATCTTAATTGGATATTGAATTGTCATATCTTCTAAAGACCTATCTTCAAAAATAACATAAGGTGGTAGGTTTTCCTTTGTAGCCATTTTCTTTCGTAAGTCCTTAAGAATGCTAAACAGAACCTTATCAACACCTCCTCCATCTGAGCCAGACATTATTGTTGAGTCAATATCTTCATAGTCGCTTTCAAAATCATGATCTTCTGGAACAAGAATAGGATAGGATTTTTTAAGGAAACGATAACCCTCTTGAGTAATCTTAATTATTCCGTAGTTCTCTATTTCTTTCATCAATAACCCTTCAATTAGGGCTTGACGGATTACAGCTTTCCAGTAAAGGAATTTCTTTTCTTGTCCAACTCCCCAATTAGGAAGATTCTTAAAAGATTTTGTTTGTGCATTGCTAACACCAGTTATAATATTAGCTATATCAATAGCTTTAAGTATTTCTTTTATGTCAACAACAGTTTCAAGAACTATCTCTATGTCCTCAGTTGCGTCAATTCTTGGTTTAGGGTTTAAACAATTATCACATGCTCCACAGTTATCTTGTCCATAATGTTCTCCAAAATAATGGAGTAAGTTAATCCTTCTACAAACAGAGCTTTCGGCATAAGAAATGGTTTCATCCATTAGTTGGAGTGCAACCTCTCTTTCTGCAACTGGCTTATCGTTTAAGAACTTTTCAAACTTAATTATATCTTGTTCTGAGTAGAAAGCAATACATTTTCCCTCTCCATCATCCCTTCCTGAACGTCCTGTTTCTTGGTAGTATCCCTCCAAACTTTTTGGCATATCGTAGTGAATAACAAACCTAACATCGGGTTTGTCTATTCCCATTCCAAATGCAATTGTAGCAACAATCACATCCGATTTCTCCATAATAAACCTATCTTGGTTATCTGCTCTGGTTGCTGCGTCAAGTCCTGCATGGTATGGCAAAGCTTTAATGCCGTTTAAAACTAACGTAGCGGCTAATTCCTCAACCATCTTCCTACTCAAACAATAGATAATACCTGACTTCCCATCATTTTCTTTAATAAAACGGATTATCTCCCTATTCATATCCACTACCTTCTTAGGTTTTGTGCGTATTTCGTAGTAGAGATTAGGACGGTTGAAAGAAGATATGAATACATTAGCATCGTTTATCTCCAAGTTCTTCATAATGTCTTGTTGAACCTTTGGAGTTGCTGTTGCTGTTAATGCTATTATAGGGACATTCTGACCAATTGCATCAATAATGGGTTTCATCCTCCTATATTCAGGACGGAAATCGTGACCCCATTCAGAAATACAATGAGCCTCATCAATTGCGTAAAAAGAAATATCTATTTCACGAAGGAATTCAGCATTCTCTTCTTTGTTTAAACTTTCAGGTGCAACATATAGTAATTTAGTTATCCCATTTGTCAAGTCGTCCTTTACTTCCTTTACTTCAAGTTTGGAAAGTGAAGAATTTAGAAAATGAGCTACTCCACGCATAGAACCAAATCCACGAATGGCGTCAACTTGGTTTTTCATTAAAGAAATCAAAGGCGAAACAATGATTGCACAACCTGGTAGAATTAGTGCTGGTAATTGATAACATAAAGACTTCCCTCCACCTGTAGGCATAATAACAAACGTATCATTGCCTGCAAGTAAGCTTTTGATGACTTCTTCCTGCCTGCCTTTAAATTTATCAAAACCGAAAATTCTCTTAAGTTCTTTATTTAAGTTAACGTCAGTTGTTTTTATTTGCTTTTGACCCATTTTGTTTCTTTCATTTTTATATTATCAAATATATTACGTACTTTTGTCGCTACAAAAAACAAGTAGTTTTATAGTTTGATTATGCTAAATTACTGCTTTTTTCAATACAATACCAAAATATACATAATTTTTTTGAACGTGAAAACAGCACAAGAGATTAAAAGCATTGCAATACAGACAATTAAGAAAGAATCTTTAGCAATAGAGAAATTAACTAATAATATTAATGATGACTTTTCAGAGGCTGTTGAGTTAATTTTCAATAGTAAAGGTAGGGTTATAGTAACTGGAATAGGCAAGAGTGCAAATATAGCAACGAAAATAGTATCAACCTTCAACTCGACAGGAACTCCATCAGTGTTTATGCATGCAGCAGACGCAATTCATGGTGACTTAGGAATAATTCAAGCAGATGATATTATAATATGTATATCCAAAAGCGGTAATACTCCAGAGATTAAAGTACTAATACCATTAATAAAGAATTTAGGAAACAAATTAATAGCAATTGCTGGTGAGCCTCAATCAATGTTGGCAATTCAATCAGATTACTTCTTAAATGTATATGTTGATAGAGAGGCATGCCCAAATAATCTTGCACCAACCTCTTCCACAACAGCACAATTAGTTATGGGAGATGCTCTTGCGGTATGTCTTTTGGAATGTAGGGGGTTTACAGCTCAGGATTTTGCAAAATACCACCCAGGAGGAGCATTAGGAAAGAGACTATACTTAAAAGTATCTGATCTATATCCAAACAACGAAAAGCCAGAAGTTTGTCTTGAAACTCCACTAGCCCAAACCCTTATTGAAATAACCTCAAAACGTTTAGGCTGTGTTGCTGTTGTAGAAAATAACGAGATAAAAGGAGTGATAACTGATGGAGATTTGCGACGTATGCTATCAAAAAGTCTTTCCTCAGACAATCAAATGGCAAAGGACATAATGACAGTAAATCCTAAGACAATTTCAAAGGATAAGTTTGCAGTTCAAGCACTAACCCTAATGAAAGACAATCATATCACCCAGCTACTTGTTGTGGATGAAAATAATCAATATGTAGGCGTTATCCATCTTCACGACCTAATTAGAGAAGGGATAATTTAGCCCTACTAATCGCTTGTTTGCAAGCAGTTTAGTTTGAGTGAAATGGATCACTGAAACAATTTACTGAATCAAAGAAAGGATTTGCTGAATCAAAGAACTAATTTGCTGAATCAAAGATCTACGAAATCAAAATAAAGGCTTAGAAAATTAGAATAAGGATTAAATTAAAAAGAGATTTCATATAAATACGAAATCTCTCTTTTTTTCTATTAACTTTGAAAAGGGTACGCGATGGGATTCGAACCCACGACCAATGGCACCACAAACCACTACTCTAACCAGCTGAGCTACGCATACCATTTAGTTATTTAGGTTTGCAAAGATAGATGTTTTTTCATTACTAACAAATTATTCTCTATTAATTTTAATATTAGAAGATATACCTATATCTTTGCCAGCAAAATAGGAAGAATTGATAAAGAAAATACTACATACATTCTTAACAAAGATAGTTTCTTCAATAATAGGGCTTCTTACCATAATTCTAATAAGTCAATCTATTGGAGCAGAAGGTAAAGGGGAGCAGTCAATATTCCTTTTTAATATTGTTATTATAATGCTTTTTGCAACCCTTGTAGGCAATTCAACCCTTATTTACTTAACTCCTAGGCATAAGTTTTCCGAGCTTTTCTTTCCTGCAATCTCTTGGATAATCCTATCTATATCTCTCTTGTTTTTGGTCTTTATTTTCCTTCCAAACATCTTAATTATATATCCTTTTGAACTCTTTATTATAGTTTTTTTTGCCTCATTAACAGAAGTAAACACCTTTATCTTAATTGGGAAAGAGAAGGTAAGACAGGCAAACAACCTTAAGCTATCATCGCAGCTTATATCTATCCTATTCCTCTTTTCATTGTTCCTATTCGATAGGTTTGATAATACTTATATTTATGTTATTTCATTATTAATTGGCTACTCTATAAGTTTATTTTTCGGACTCTACCTCCTAAGAGACGAGTATAGAGGACTTAAACTTCCTACCCTAAAAGACTTCTTTATAATGCTCAAAAAGCTATTCCGTTTGGGTGCAATAAAACAAGTAGGTAGCATTTCTCAGCAAATGAATGCAAGATTATCTTTTTATCTAATTGCTTTCTACTCTGGAAAGAAGGTCTTAGGAGTTTTCTCTAATGGAATAAGTATATCGGAGGCTGTCTTAATGTTTGGGGTAAGTCTTGCGCTGGTTCAATACTCTAAGCTCTCGAATATAGAAGATGAGGTTTATGCAAAAAGGATTTCAGTCTTGATGACAAAGGTTAATATAGTATTTACAATTCTTGCATTAGTTTTCTTATCTCTTCTGCCAAAAGAGGTTTATGTTTTTCTTTTTGGACAGGAGTTTTCCGATATTAGGCAGGTGATACAAATCCTCTCAGTAGGTATATTGCTATTAAGTATTTCAAGTACTTTCACTCAGCATTTCGCATCAAAAGGAAACTTTACCATTGCAACATCTGCCTCTTTATTTGGTTTAGTTGCAACAGGGATATTTGGTTTTTGGCTTATTCCAATCTACGGAATATGGGGTGCAGCAACTACTACTATAATATCTTATAGCATATCATTCTCTATTGAGTATTATTATTTCAAGAAATGGACTAATACCAAATTCTCCGACTTCTTAATATCAAAACAAGATATAAGAGAATTCAAATCTGTAGTTAAGGGTTTTGTTAAATAGAATAGTAAATAGATTGTCTTTTTGATAAAACTTAGATTATTCCTCTAATGTCGGCAATGTTTTTGATATTATGGCGGTCTAAGTACTGAGATATTCCATAAACAATTTCTTGGCTAATAGCAGGGTTAATAAAGTTTGCTGTCCCAACTTCAATTGCTGTTGCTCCAACCAAAATAAATTCAATTGCGTCTGTTGCATTCATTATTCCTCCCATCCCAATTATTGGTAATTTGGTTTGTTTTGCAACTTGCCAAACGCAGCGAAGAGCTACTGGTTTAACTGCTGGGCCAGATAGACCACCTGTTACGGTTGAAAGTAGTGGTTTGCGTTTTTCTGCATCAACAGCCATTCCAAACAGTGTATTAATAAGTGATAGAGAGTCTGCACCTCCACCTTCAACAGCCTTAGCAATCTCAACAATGCTTGTAACATTTGGACTAAGTTTAACAATCAAGGTCTTATCATATACTTTTCTAACTGCCTTAACAACTTCAGAAGCCATTTTAGGGTCAGTGCCGAAAGCCATTCCTCCTTGCTTAACATTAGGGCAAGATATGTTTAGTTCAATTCCAGGGATGTTTTCAAGTTCGTTAATCCTCTCTGCAACCTCAACATATTCTTCAATGCTTGAACCAGAAACATTAACAACCATATTTGTATTAATGTCCTTAATCTTATTATATAGAGTATTGCAGAAATAATCTACTCCTTTGTTTTGAAGTCCAACAGCATTTAGCATTCCAGAGCTTGTTTCTGCCATTCTTGGATAAGCATTCCCTTCTCTATTTCCTCCAGTTGTAGCCTTAACAACAATTCCTCCCAATGACTCAAGGCTCATAAAGTCTTCATAATCGTATCCATATCCAAATGTTCCTGAGGCGGTCATCACTGGATTTCTTAGAACCATATCTTTAATGGTAACCTCTAATCTCTTATCTATATTATTCATTGTCTTAGCTTAAAAGTCTTTTAAATCACTTGAAAGGAAAATAGGTCCTGTTACGCAAGTCCTTTTGTTGCCTATGTTTGTCTCCACAACACAACATAGACAAACACCAAATCCACAAGCCATCTTATGTTCAAGAGAAACATAGCAAGGGATATTCCTTTCTTTTGCATGTTTTGAAATAGCCTTCATCATAGGAGTAGGGCCACAACAATATATTGCATCAAAGTCTTCTTCTACAATTTTGTGAGAGGTAACAAGTCCTTTAAGTCCACATGAACCATCTTCGGTTGCGATATGTAGATTGGAAAGAGACTCGTATTCTTTTTTACTAAATAAGTGATTAACGTCCTTGCAACCAATTAGAATGTCAGATT
>Ga0265294_10009872_pt1 | contig 10941 bp, 4 predicted proteins | sample MunlanPumphouse3_FD_192504 | JGI IMG/M metagenome (GOLD analysis project Ga0265294, IMG submission 192504) | Groundwater microbial communities from a municipal landfill in Southern Ontario, Canada - Pumphouse #3 | ecosystem: Environmental > Aquatic > Deep subsurface > Groundwater | place...
ATCCTGGTCCCTCAGATTTAGCTTACTCATTATAATAGCCCGCACTTCCCGGCACACATACTGAACCGAACCGCAGGTAAAACGGCTGTTCTCCATACCTATATGATAATTCGTGGCCGCGTCAGGATTCAGAATTAGCATAGCGGCAGAGGCATTGATGCCGCGGTTGATCATATCTGAAACCTTGTCGTGCTTGATTTCGCCGGATGGATCTGAGCCCTCATTGTACCAAATATCGCAGTTCCCCAGTTCCGCATTCCACATGTCATAGAAAATATCTGGATGTCCGGCGTCGGTAAAAACCAGCACGGCCCGGTTGCTCATAATGGTCGGAATCAGGTTCTTATTCTTCCCGGTAATGTCCAGCATTTTCAGTTTTGCCAGGTTGATATCAACGTTCTTTGAAAAATATTGAAGCCAGGATAAAATGACCTCATTGGTAAACATTGTTTGTTCCACAGGCAAAACCCCCTTTATTAATAGCTATCATACCATATTTTTAGGATTTGCTTCCAGTATTTAAGCTTACGTTTATGCGCTGGTGCGCTCCAGTAAGCGCTCCCATTTTTGGTCCACATAGGCTTGAGCTTCTTCAATCATCCATTCATTGCCTTTCTGGAACATATGGCGGAATCTGCCTTGAGGACGGAGAAAATCTTCCACTGGCAGCTTTTTCTTCGGTATATAGGTCAAACGCCACATTCCCTCCTCTACTTCGTAAAGGGGCCAAACGCAGGTATCCACCGCCAGCTGAACAATCTGGGCTAGCCGGGCCATGGGGTAGTCCCAGCCCCGAGGACAGGGAGACAATATGTTTAAAAAGCAAGGGCCTTTAGTGTAAATGGCATTATAGGACTTGGTGTGTAAATCCCGGAAATTACCCATGGGGGCTGTTTGAGCTATATAGGGGATGTCATGAGCAACCAAAATCTCAGTCAGATCTTTCTTATTCTGTTTCTTACCCTGCTCCACAGAACCTACCGGAGATGTAGTGGTGCGGGCAAAACGCGGAGTGGACGATGAACGTTGAATTCCGGTATTCATGTAAGCCTCGTTGTCATAGCAGACGTAGACCATGTCGTGACCGCGTTCCATAGCGCCTGACAGGGATTGAAACCCTATATCATAGGTGCCGCCGTCACCGGCAAAAGTAATGAATTTGACCGTTCCTTCCACCTTGCCGCGCCGTTGCAGAGCATTATAGGCTGCTTCCACTCCGGCACAAGTAGCTGCGGAGTTTTCGAAAGCAGAGTGAATATAGCTGTCCATATAGGCAGTGTAAGGATACATAAAGGTGGAAACCTGCAGACAACTGGTGGCATTAACTACTACTGCCCTATCTTCTTTATTAAGGGCTCGCAGAACCCCGGCCACAACTACCCCGGCACCACAGCCGGCACAGAGTCGATGCCCCCCGGTAAGCCGTACCGGTTTTTCCACTTCCCGTTTCAGATTATATACCGTACTCATGCTATCCCCTCCTTTGACCTCTGTCCCATATGGGTATATAATGATCCAATCTCTCCAGTCTGGGCAATGTTCGCCAGCCGGCCAAACACTTTTTCTATATCCTCGACCTTGACATCACGGCCACCCAGACCGTAAACAATGTCAATCAGATAGGGACGTTCCTTAAGATCATACAAAGCACTGCGGGTCTCGGCAAATAAAGGACCTCCATTGGCGGAAAAGCCCTCGGACTTATCCATGACGGCTACGGCCCTGGTATCCGCCAATGCCCGGGCCAGTTCCTCACCGGGGAAAGGACGAAATACTCTTATTTTAACTAGCCCGGCCTTTATTCCCTCCTCACGCAGCTTGTCGATAGCGGCTTTGGCAGTTCCGGCAGTGGAGCCCATTAGAACCAGAGCCAGCTCTGCATCCTCCATCCGGTATTCTTCAAACAGGCCATAGCTTCGGCCGGAAATCTTTTCAAACTCTACGGCTACCTCCAGTATGCGGGCCCTGGCTGCTTTCATGGCCTCAGCCTGCAAGACCTTGTGTTCCATGTAATAGGGACTCAAATCATAAGGTCCTACCGCCAATGGGTTTTCTTTTTTCAACAGATAGTGTTCCGGGTTATATTGCCCGATAAAGCGGCGCACCGCATCTGTCTCGAGAAGCTCTATATTCTCTACCGCATGACTGGTAATGAAGCCATCCATACAGGTCATCACCGGCAGGCGTACGCTCAGGTGTTCGCCGATGGGCATGGCCATAATAAAATTATCGTAGGCCTCTTGATTATTTTCGGCATAGATTTGAATCCAACCAGCATCACGGCCTCCCATAGAGTCTGAGTAGTCGTGGTTTATGTTAATTGGCCCGGAAAGGGCCCGGTTGACACAGGCCAGGGTAATCGGCAGACGGCATGAAGCCGCCACGTACAAAAGCTCATACATCAGTGCCAGTCCGCAGGATGAAGTAGCACAGACGGATCTGGCTCCTGCAGCTTGCGCCGCAATGCACACCGACATTGAACTGTGCTCAGACTCTACGGCTACGTATTCAGTGTTTACTTCTCCGTTGGCAACATATTGAGCGAAATATTCAGGAATTTCGGTGGAGGGAGTGATAGGGAACGCTCCCATTACATCGGGATTTATCTGCTTCATGGCATAAGCTACAACCTCATTACCGGAAAGGCGGTGGCTCATTTGGCTGCACCTCCAGACACCATAGTAATCGCGGGGAAGGGACATACGTCTTCACAGATACCGCAACCCTTGCAGTGCACATAATCGAAGTCCAGACGTTTCCCGTTTTCACCGGAATAGCGCTGTCCGGGCAGAATGGAACACACAGCATACAGTGTTTACATGCTTCCTCGTGAAAAACGGGCGTGTTGGTCCGCCAGGTACCGGTATTAAAGAGCCGTGCGGTTCCTGGTTCGTATATCTCCCCGCCAGGGGTCAGCTCCTGCCAGGGAGTATGTTCGTTGATATCCTTCGCATAAATCATCCTACCTGCACCTCCGCCAATGATTTTTTCAGGGTTGCCATGTTACCCTCAATAAGCTGGGGCTTGGATGCAAATTTAAGTTTAAAGGATTCTGCTATGTTCGCTATAAAACGCTCGGTTTCCAAAACGCCGCTCACCTTGACCACAGCACCTAGCATAGGGATATTGGGAAAGTTACTGCCCAGAGTCTCTTCCGAAATGCGGCGGGCATCCACAGTACACACTTTTCCGGTCCATCCCGGTAACCTGAGACGCATCTCCTGGGGGGTGCCAGGCGTGTTAATTATTATCGCGCCGTCCTCTTTCAGTCCTCCAGTAACATCGATGCTGTCCAGCAGAGTTTCATCTACCACCACCACATAGTCGGGATAGTAAATGTTGGAATGGATAGTGCATCGTTTTTCACTGATGCGATTATAAGCCGTAATCGGGGCTCCCATACGTTCTGGTCCATACTCCGGGAATCCCTGCACGAATTTTCCTTCCAAACCAGCCACATCCGCCAGCAACATGCAGGCCATCTTGGCGCCCTGTCCGCCCCGGCCATGCCAGCGAATTTCTACCATGTTATTGGTTGTCATGTTTTTTCCCCCTGTCATTTGATTGATAAAAGTACAAGCTAGGCGCGCTGGAATCTGTTCCCTTAGCGCGCGCCTATACCCGCAAGGGGCAGGCCGCATCTCTAAGGAGCAAGCTCCAAAGAGCTGCGCTCGCAGTACTTTGTTCCTAAGCAATTGCCATAAATATGGCAATTATATAATCATTCAAAGTAAAAAGGCCTTCGTCCCGTAAAGGGACGAAGGCCATAAAAGACATTCGCTATACCACCCATTAATACGACATACCATCATATGCGTTCCCGGTGACGGGGGAAATCCGTCGGAGCCTACTGGATTACTCGTTCGGTCCGCGGCTCAGGAGTGATTTTCGGGTTCAGACTACTGGTACCGGGCTTGCACCGTCCCCGGCTCGCTAAGACGTTTGGCTGAAACGTACTCTCTCCGTCAATGCCTTTGCAATATTAATTTATAAATAAATATATCACTTAACCATGTTTTGTCAACAGTTTATCTTTTTTTCAAGTTATTTACAAAAACTAAGGCGGCTCTATACTCACTTGGTTCAGAAATAAAGTGGTAGAATCAACTGCCATTATTCTAATCTTACTTTTCGCCGATACAGCAATCCCAAGCTAAATAAACAGAATAAAACACCAAAAAACACCGGGTGCAATATGGTATAGGCTACTGCGATAAACGGTAATAACAGAATCCTAACAAGAACTTTCAGGGGTTCGCTCCTGGCGATAAAAACAGCGATAGGGGGCGAATAGTGATAATAAAACTGCACAAACGCCTGTCCCAGGCTATTCGTGAGTAAGCATCGGTCTCGGAATTGTCTTAACAGAATTACCGCAGGTTCTATTTTAGAGCCGAAGGCTGCAGTAGCTATAAAACAGTCATCAGCAACCGGGTAGACAAAACCAATCCCAACATTACCTCCAATGTTAGTCTGCGCCTGTATCAATATCCTGTCCCCGGTATCGATGGTTGGAGGCAACTGAACATCAAATGAAATCTGGCCATTATCATCGGTAGCCCCAGTAAATGGAACAGTTGCTGTTGAAGTACAGGTTTTTCCAGCAACAATATATTGTTCTTCAGTAGTTGAATCTTCGTTTGTTATTGTAACAACGATATTGATGTCTTTGCTTGTATTTGTGATCAGATTACCATCAGCATCTTTTAATGTCAGGGTAATTGTACTGGTGCTATTCACATTTAGTGGTGCATCTATTCTTGAGGTTGACTTATAAGCGCAAATGGCATTTGATGCATTTATTAAAACATCCGCGCTAATTAAGTTAATTCCGCCGACAGCTTCAGAACTAATGGTTATGGTTCCATTTCCCATGTTCTTTATCAAAATACCGCTAATTTGGACTGTTACTGTATTACTCGAGTCCCTGGTTACGGAATCAATGGTTAGCCCGGCAAAGTCACCGCCTATAGTGATGTGACTAGAATTAATATCATCTATGAAGCTGCCTAAAGAAAGTGTTAATGTAAAGGTCTGGTTAAAATAATCACTTTCACTCACATTGGAAGGAAGTGCTGTCAGGGTGCTCTCCTGTGATGTGCTTGTGGTTACATTAACGTTACAAGTAGCCATATTATTACCATCAACAGTTACAGCTGTTATCTTACTCTCTCCTGCCTTTAGAGCTGAAACTAATCCTGTTTCATCGACAGTAGCAATAGATTCATCTTCCGACACCCACAAAATACGCTGATTAACAGCTTCCATCGGATAAACAGTGGCCGCTAGCCGGGCCGAGTTCCCTGAAGCCAGTTCCAGGGTGGCCTGATCTAATGAAACATCCGTTACATGCGGAGGAGCTACGATTACCGTACTGCTGTTGTTTCCATATGATCCTTCGATACTATCACTGGTTAAGTCGATAAAGAACATTTTGTCATCCTGTTCTGATGTAAAATCAATCCAACTTGAATCCAAATCAAAGATCACGGTTTGGGATGCTCCGGCAGACAGTGATGCAATATCCTGTGTGGCCAGTATTTCACTATTCTCGGTGCTTTGTTTCATAGTGACCACAATATTCGATGCGTCATCATAACCTTGATTCTGTACATCGATCTGGATCCGATTGGGAGTATTTCCTCCCAATACCGATGCGTTCTGCGAAGTCAGGTCGGCTAAACCTATGGTAACCGCCACTGAGTTATCGCTGGTATCAATGTCAGTTGCTCCGATTGGTCTTAGCTGCGCAGTAATTTCAGATTTGGTTAACGAGCTGGGTAGGGTGCAGGGGATTTCTATCTCCTTACTTTCCCCAGAAGCTAAACTGATTTCTATGGTCTGAGTAGATAACACCGTTTGATCGGTATCTAACAGGTCTACTGCTACCTGGGTTACTGGCATGGCACCATTATTCTTGATCATCATGGTCAGGTTAATCGTCGCATCAGGCTGAACCAGATCGTGGTTATAAGATATTCCGTCGATAATACTAAGATTCGTTTCCTTACTAATACTACCCACTACCAGGTCGGTGTTTCCGTAAGGCTCATTGTTGGAGTCATTAATCTCTAGAACCTGGGCCAGATCAAAGGCGGTCCGAATTTTGTTGTCATTATCCAGGTAAGCGCTGGACTGCCTGATGTTTTTGCCAGTATCGGTAAGCTGTATAGGTCCGCCCCATGTCCCTGTAGCAGAATCATAATATGATCCGTATAGTTCATTGATAAAACCTTCAGCCTGTTCCCATATTAGAACCTGATCTCCGTTATCGTTCTTTAAAACTTGCATATTGCGCATCTTATCAGTGCTGGCTGCAACGGCCAGGGTATTTATATTGCCTGGGGCATCAGGACTAATATATTTTATATCACTGCCAGCCTGCCAGTACAGTTGGGCAGCAGTTCCTTGCTTCACAAACTGTACTCCACTATCTTCAACGCTGTCATCGGTAACGCGGATCAAGCTTGCGTCTCTAATCAAATAAACTTCTGTATCACTGCTAGTAGTAACGTCGCCGTCCGTATCAGTAACGTAGGCTAGCAAGTAGCTACCGTTATGGCAGCAGGAATCTACACCGGTGATCATGGGTATCCTACTGGTTAGAATCTCTCTTTCTCCCCATAACCCTGCTATGGCAGTTCTCTTAATAATGCTGTTGGTACCGTTCACCCCGAAACTATCATTGGCGGTGTTTTCCACCCAGCTTACGCTCACTTCGTCACCCTGAGCGGCAATGATAGGTAACATTTCGCTTATGGTGTTAAAGCTGTCGGCCAGACTGGTAATATCAGCAAAACTCGTCCCATCAAACCTGGCATAGCTGAGATCTATGGCCTGGGCCATTTCTTCCAGGGTTACGGTATCCGTAAAGGTCGTATTGGCATTCTGCCAGGTCAAGTATACTTGCCCATCTAAAGCCACAGCCTGCGGGCAAAAGTCAGCTGTTCCGTCATCATTCACAAATTGAGGAATACTCCATAAACTGCCATCAAAAACAGAATACATTAAGGAAGTCCTATTGGCCAGGCTGCGAGTCGTGTCATCATCTATCCAGATCAAAAGTTGCCGGTTGCCTCCCAACGATAAAAGCTGGGGAGCGCCATAAGGGAAAACGCTGCTTTTTATAGTAGTTAGGTCAGAGCTGGTCGGGGATAGGCTTTGAAGGGTCCGAGCAGTTGAGGTTCCTACTGTATTCAGATAATCCCTGGGCATAAGTACCATATCATTCGGCCCTATACATATCCCCTCAGCAGCCAGCATGGCTCTATCTTTGGGTGGCCATAGCTCGCATTTTTTTAACTTCCATGTATGTTCCCCATTTACGAATAGCAAGGCCTGATATTTGAAATACAAATCAAGTGACGCTTCAGCCTTAAAACTTTTTTCCAAAGATACTACTGGAATAGCCAGTTCAGTTTCTATTATTCCCTTAATTCCTCCTTCGGCATTGACCCACTTGTCTTTGCCCGCCCCAAGACCTCCATAGAGGCCAGCATTTAATCCTAATATACTGCTAACATCTATTTGCCCGCTTTCCAAAACTTTGAGATTCAACTTTCCAGTGGCTTCTGCTTCAACACCGACCTTGACATAAACTACCGGTGCCGGAGGTAGAGGATAACTCAAGCTAGCGTCCGCAGAGGCTACAACTAAGATTCCGCCATCGGTACATTTATATTGGCCATTTATATTGTTGAATTCCATATACCCGAAAGTATATGATGAATATTCAATCCCCAGGCTTATCTTCTTTGAACGCAGCTTCTTTTGGAGTGCTCTGAAGGAATTGTAGAAGTCTCGGTCAGTTGTTTTTCCGCACATATTAACCATTTTCTTTACAGCCTGATAACCTTCTGCACTGTCTTCTGTTAATCCCTGGGAGACTATATACTTATCTTCCTCGGCATCATACGTTACTTTAATGCAATCATCCAGAGTTATTTCTGTTGAGATAGGCAGATTGAATAAATTAAACTTCTTACCGCCAAATTGCACTTCCGGTCCTTTTAAAGTAGCTGAACCACCTGTGCTGCCAAAATTGAATGAGGCCGGACTAAATCTCAACTCACGGCTAACTACTTTTATTTGCCTTGTATAATTAAAACTACTGCCGCCAGCAAGATTTAAATACAGGGTCACGGTATATTCGCCGGGTGAAGTATAGGTATGCGAAGTTTGGGCGGTTATCTGCCCCTTCTGGGCAGTGCCGTCTCCGAAATACCAGTCATAGGAGACTATCTGTACCCCACTGCCGGTTCCCGATGCGTCAAAATTGGTTACGTTGCCGATTACCGTTTTATCTGGATTAACAGCAAATGTCCAACCATCAGCTATAGGTGTACCTACGCTGAACGTAATGGAGTCTTGAACTTTTTTGCTTCCCGGATCAGTGTCATTGGCAGTATTCCTGCCGGATACCGAGAATTTGTATGTCCCTACTTTGGTAGGTGTATAGCTATAGTTATATGTATAACTTGGCCCGCCTGCCTGGTAACCGACTATAGTGTTACCATTCATTGTTACGGTAAAATGATGGCAGTTGGATAATACCGCTTTAAAGTTTATGGTTTCTCCCAGTTTAAATGAGGTTTTGGTAGGAGCAGTAATATTAATCGACGGCGCGGGAATAACGGTTATATTTCTGGTAATATGATTTGTTTTAGCCCCAGAGGCTGAAGCAGTAGCCTTATCACAACCAGTTGCAATGATCTGGTATTTACCGGGTATTTCAAAGTCATAGGTTCCTAAAAAGCTATTACCGGGTTTTGCTGCACCTACTACATCTTTTCCACTAGGATTTAGTGAAGAAACAAATATGTGATGACAGTTGGTTCCAGTTGCTTTAATGGTAACTTCTCCGGCACAGACAGTGTCTCCTTCAGCAGGTTTGGTTATATTGACACTGACGGGTCCTCCCGCATAAACAGTGACCGGATCTGCATAAATCTTATATCCGCTGGAGTCTTTAGTCATACACCCAGTTGCATTGATGGTATGATTACCGGATGAAGCAAAATTGACGCTAGCCTCAAAAGAATTTCCTGATTGGGACTTATCATAAACTAGTTGATTATTCTCATCCTTGACTGTTACATAAATATGATCCAGCGTTATTCCCGTAGCGTTTGCCTTAATGATATGCGAGCCCAGATTGAAACTACTGGGTGCAGTTATTGCAAATGTACCATTATTTTGTACCGTTACTTGTACGGATGTGGCCGATTTTACAATACCCACTGTCGTTCTGCCTGATGCATGGATGGTATATGTGCCAGGTGAGGTAAAGTTATATGACTTGCTAAAATTGTTGCCGGTTTGCGTTTCAACGCTATATACAGTTCCCTTGGGATCAGTTACGCTTACATATATATGAGCCATTGTCATCCCTGAAGCTTGAGCGGTAATAGTATTGTTCCCTAGACCGATAGTTCCGGTTGGTGCAGTTATAACAAATGACTCCGGCACAGCCACGGTCGTGAAATATTGGGATGAAGTATGGGCGCTCTCTCCCTGGCTATTTACTGCATAAGCATAATATGAATACTTCGTTCCCGGGGACAATCCGCTTATCTTCTGGCTAAATGGTGTATTGGTGTTAATAGAACCAACTACCTTAACGGTTGTGTAAGCTCCTGTACCGTATACACAGTACCTGAAACCGTATTCTGTAATTGTAGCCCTGCCATTCTTGTCCACTACTCCATTCAAGATCGCTGATGTCTCACCTACACTGGTTGCTGCCGAGGTCGTCACGGTAGGTGGGCTAGCCAGGTCCTGAGTGGTGAAATACTCAGATGATGAAACTGTACTCTCGCCTGTGCTGTTTTTGGCATAAGCATAATATGAATACTTCGTCCCAGGTGACAATCCAGTTATCGTTTTACTAAATGGCGTATTTGTGTTTATTGAGCCTGTTGTGTTTACTGTTGTGTAACTCCCGGTTCCGTATACACAGTACCTGAAACCATATTCTGTAATTGTAGCCCCGCCATTCTTGTCCACTACTCCATTCAAGGTCGCTGATGTCTCACCTACACTGGTTGCTACCGAGGTCGTTACGGTAGGTGGGCTAGCCAGGTCTTGAGTGGTAAAATACTCAGATGATGAAACTGTACTCTCGCCTGCGCTGTTTTTGGCGTAAGCATAATATGAATACTTCGTTCCAGGTGACAATCCGGTTATTGTTTTACTGAATGGCGTATTTGTGTTTATTGACTCTGTCGTCTTTACTGTTGTGTAACTCCCGGTTCCGTATACACAGTACTTGAAACCGTATTCTGTAATTGTACCCCCACCGTTCGCGGTAACTGTTCCGTTTAAGGTTGCTGATGTTTCACCTACACTGGTTGCTGCTGAAGTCGTCACTGTTGGCGCAACAACCCTGTTTTGGGTTGTGAATGTTTGTGAAGATGTAGCAGTACTCTCTCCCGCGCTGTTTTTGGCATAAGCATAATATGAGTACTTCGTTCCAGGTGACAATCCGGTTATTGTTTTACTGAATGGCGTATTTGTGTTTATTGACCCTGTCGTCTTTACTGCTGTGTAACTCCCGGTTCCGTATACACAATACCTGAAACCGTATTCTGTAATTGTACCCCCGCCGTTCGCGGTAACTGTTCCGTTTAAGGTTGCTGATGTTTCACCTACACTGGTTGCTGCCGAAGTTGTCACTGTTGGCGCAACAACCCTGTTTTGGGTTGTGAATGTTTGTGAAGATGCAGCAGTACTCTCTCCCGCGCTGTTTTTGGCATAAGCATAATATGAATACTTCGTCCCTGATGACAATCCGGTTATTGTTTTACTGAATGGCGTATTTGTGTTTATTGACCCTGTTGTCCTAACTGTCGTATAACTCCCGGTTCCGTACACACAGTACCTGAAGCCATATTCTGTAATGGTTCCCCCGCCGTTCGCGGTAACTGTTCCGTTCAAGGTTGC
>Ga0265294_10009873_pt1 | contig 10940 bp, 9 predicted proteins | sample MunlanPumphouse3_FD_192504 | JGI IMG/M metagenome (GOLD analysis project Ga0265294, IMG submission 192504) | Groundwater microbial communities from a municipal landfill in Southern Ontario, Canada - Pumphouse #3 | ecosystem: Environmental > Aquatic > Deep subsurface > Groundwater | place...
TGAGCACCTTTGTCTAACTGGTATGCCATAGTTACACTTCAACGCCATGAACCATAAAAGTATCTGGGGGTGATGACGGCTCTCATCCCCCAGCTTGCGCAGGGGGACTTCTCGCCTGTTTGTTAAAGCTATTTGATAACCCTCGGCCCAATGTCGACATAAAGGCATTTTCCCGCCGTACTCCAGGAGAACCTGCGTAGCCCAGGAGCGCTACCGTTATTACCGCCTATGGGAAACTCATTGTTAGTGCTTTAGACAGGAGCCCCCAGGTCAGATGCCAGCGCCCCCAGAAACTTCACGGATAAGGTCTGATCCTGCCGGACAGGATGAGGTTCCACAGGACATTCCTTCAAAGACCGAACAGCTCATCAAAGAGGGGATCAGCGACCACCAGGCAGAGATTGATGCCCTTCGCCGGGAGAATGCAGAGCTCAGGCTGGCCGAGACCAAACGCAGGAGAGACGAGAAGGCGTTGCGCAAGGAGAAGGAGGAAGTAGGTGCCATCCTCTCCGCGCTCGATACGGGGCAGTCGCTTGTCGAACCGAATATGACAATAGTCTGGGTAAACCAGAAGGCCCGGGAATTTTTCCCCGAATACGAGCCCATCGGGCAGAAATGCTACCGTTTGTTCGAAGGTATGAGCGAACAGTGCGAGGTCTGTGCGGTTCGAACTGTCTTTTCGACGGGCGAGATCACGAGGATTGAGAAGTACGTCCCGTACCGTGGGCGCTGGTTCGGCATTGTAGCCCAGCCCATCAAGAGCGCCTCCGGAGAAGTCGTTCGGGTTCTGGAGAGCTTCACCGACATCACCGACCAGAAACAGGCTGAAGAAGCCCTGCGGGAGAGCGAGGCCAAGTACCGAACCCTGGTGGAGACCGCTCTCGACATCGTCCTCATTCACGACCGTGAGAAGATCCTCTACATCAATCCAACCGGGGCGAACCTTCTTGGCGCAACCTGTCCGGGTGAGATCCTCGGCAGGAACTTCCTCGAGATCGTTCATCCCGACTTCCGCGACTGTATCCGGGAGAACGCTACGATGGATCTCCTGGGCGAATCATCGCCAATCACCCAGCTCCAGCTCCTCCGGCTGGATGGAACCCCCCTCTGGGTGGAGGGGAGAGGCGTGATGACCTTCATTGCCGGCACCCCTGTCGTCCAGGTGATCATGCGGGACATCACCGAGAGAAGGCGGGCAGAAGATGCCCTCCGGGAGAGCCAGGCGGCGCTGGAAAAAGCCCAGGAGATGGCCCATATCGGGAACTGGACCCGGGACCTGCGCACGGACAGGACTGTCGTTTCCCGCGAACTGGTCCGCATATATGGTTTGGATAAGCATGGTCCCGAGGCGGACGACAGCGTGTTCCTGAATTCAACCCATCCCGAGGACCGGAAAATTGTCGAAGAGGCGGTCCAGCGGGCGATGACGGAACATGCCAAGCTGAGCGTGGACTGCCGCATCGTCCGCCCGGACGGAGAGGTGCGGTTCATCCACGCCGAGGGGGAAGTCGTGCTGGACGACCAGGGCCAACCGATCCAGTTCTTTGGTACCGCCAGCGATATCACCGAGCTCAAGCAGGCTGAGGCGAAACTCCGTGCCGTCATGGAAAGAGAGCATTTGAGAGCCACCGAACTGGATGCGACTCTTGCATCGATCGCATCGAGCGTCATCATCTATGATAGCACCGGGGCTATTGTTCGGGTGAACGAAGCGGTGCGTAAGATGATCGACAGAGCGTCGGCATCTCTGGATCCAATCCATTTTGAGGAACGCCAGGCGGTTTTCGGGGTCCTGCGGGAGGACGGGACGCCGCTCTCTCTCGAGGCGACCCCCTACTACCGGGCGTTGCACGGAGAGACCGTGCAGGGAGAAGAGGTGATGGTTACCCGCCTGGACCAAGAACCGCTCTGGGTGGACACGTCAGCAGCTCCTATCCACGATGGCGGCGGTGCTATCGTTGGAGCCATTGCCATCCTCACGGATATCACTGAGCGCAAACGTGCGGAAGAAGCGCTCATACGTCATACTGAAGAACTCACCCGGCTTCACCGCGAACTGGAGGTCGCGAACCGGGAGGCAAACCTCTACCTGGACATCCTCACCCACGACATCGGCAACACTGAGAACGTCTCGAACCTCTACGCCGACCTGCTCATCGAGTCCCTGGAGGGAGAAGCAGCCGTATACATGAAGAAACTGCAACGTAGCGTCCAGAAGAGCATCGAGATCCTGGGCACCGTCTCAACCATCCGCCGGATTTATCAGGCTTCGCCGGAGCTCAAACAGACAGATCTCAACCAGGCAATCCGGGGAGCGATCGAGGGGTTCCCCACCAGCGCCATCCACTATACCGGGGCTTACCATCAGGTCCCGGCAGACGACCTGCTCGGTGTGGTCTTCAACAACCTCATCGGCAATGCCATCAAGCACGGCGGTCCCGATGTCAGGGTCGCGGTCCGGGTTGAAGAGTACGACGACGAAGTCCGGATCTCGGTGGAGGATACCGGTCCGGGCGTGCCGGATGAGGACAAGAAGGCAATCTTCCACCGCTACGAGCAGCAAAAACGCGGTGTCGGCGAAGGGCTCGGCCTCTACCTGGTGCAGATCCTCGTGGAGCGCTACGGGGGCCGGGTCTGGGTCGAAGACCGGGTGCCGGGCCACCCAGGGGAAGGGGCAGTGTTCCGGTTTACCCTGAAGAAGGCATGAGAGAAGAGGGGGACGGATGCAGCCGCTACAGGCATGAAGCCGGCGGTGACAACGCAGAAACCGACCCCGGAATCGATCGCGACCACGCGAAGCCCGGTGCGCCTGAGAGGATCCTGAACCTCATCCTGCGAATAAAAGCGGGCGGATACGGCGCATCTCTCCGCGCCAGTGCCCGGCACGGCCGTACTCCCCCCGGCCCCGGGATGAAGGAACTCTCAAAAATAACCGCAATAGGGGAGACAACCCCAAAACTCACTATTTTGCCGGGATTTGCGATACATTGATATAGCGTCATCCGGGTATACCCCTGGTCTCCCTCTGCTCAGGGGAGAATGTATCGATAGTTCCAGGTGGTCTGATAGATGTCGCAGAGTGAGGGGGATGGCAGGAACGGATCCGGACCTGCCCTTATCTCCTGGAATGTCACCTCCCACTGCAACCTGCGGTGCGCCCACTGTTACCTGGATGCAGGGGGCAGTGGAGGGGCTCCGGAGCTCACTACCAGTGAAGCGAAGATGCTCATAGACCAGGTTACCCGGGTCGGCTCCCCGGTCATGATCCTCAGCGGCGGAGAACCCCTGCTGCGGGGCGACCTCTTCGAGATAGCCGAATACGGGACTACCCGTGGACTCCGGATGGCTCTCGGAACGAACGGGACCCTGATCGACGGCCCCACCGCGGTGCGGCTTGCCAGGGCGGGCATCCGGAAAGCGGCGATAAGCCTGGACTCCGCAGACCCGGGAGTTCACGACCGGTTCAGGGGGGTCAGGGGTGCGTGGAGGCGTGCGGTCGCAGGCATCGAGGCCTGCAGGGAGGCCGGTATCGCTCTTCAGATACACACGACGGTGACCCTGCAGAACTATCAAGAACTGGACGCCATCGCGGACCTTGGGGAAAACCTCGGGGTGCATGACTATCAGTTCTTCTTCCTCGTCCCCACAGGAAGGGGGAAGGATATCACCGACATCTCACCTGAGCGGTACGAGACCCTGATACGGGGGATTCTCCAGCTGAGGGCAGATAGGGGTCTTGCCATCCGCCCGACATGCGCCCCGCAGTACGTGCGGATTGCTTCGGAGATGAGACTACCTGTAGCAGAGGGGGAGCGTGGATGCATCGCAGGCATACGCTACTGCAGGATAGACCCAACAGGCGAGGTTACTCCTTGCCCCTACCTCCCCCTGAGTCTGGGGAATATCCGCACAACCTCGTTTGCAGAGATCTGGAACGGGTCGGAGGTCTTTACAAACCTCCGCTCCGGCGAGGCTTTGACGGGGAAATGCGGCAGGTGCGAGTACCGCTCCACCTGCGGGGGGTGCCGTGCGCGGGCATACGGGCTTACGGAAGTGGTATCGCACGCCTGCGGAGGCGTCGTGCAAAGAAGCGGCGGGGACTATCTGGCACAAGACCCCTGGTGCCTGTACGAGCCGGGAGATAAGGTGAGGTGAATGCACCTCGATCCGCGTGACCGGGCGCTTCTCCAGCAGGTGCAGGACGCCTTCCCCCTTGACCCCAGACCCTACCGGGTTCTCGGGGGGATGCTCGGGATGCCGGAGCGAGAGGTGATGGAGCGGCTGGCCGATCTCTCCCGCCGGGGGGTGATCAAGCATATCGCACCGATCCTCGAACCCAGAAGTGTCGGCATCCGCTCTTCCACGCTCGTTGCGATGCGGGTGCCGGAAGAGAGAATGCACGAGGTCGCGGCAGTCATAAACGAGTACGACAGCGTATCCCACAACTACCGGCGCGACGACGACTACAACCTCTGGTTCACCGTTGCCGAGGCAAGCGATGAGGCGCTCTTTGAGACGCTCGACGAGATCCGGCGGCGGTCGATGATCCCGCCCGGGGAGATCCTGAACCTCCCGGTGGTGCAGAGGTTCAAACTCGACGTACGGTTCAGGTTTCTCCCCGAGGAGGAAGATGATGGACGCGATCGATAGGGAGATTCTGTGGTTGACGCAGGACGGCATCGGGATCGAGGATCGGCCGTTTCTCCATGTGGCAAGGAGGCTTAAGATCAGCGAAGAGGAGGTCGTCGGCCGGCTGCGAAGGCTTGAGCGAGCCGGTGTCGTCCGCCGGTTCGGGACGAGGATCAACCCCCGGAAGGCCGGCCTTGCGGCCAACGCCATGGTGGCCTGGAGCGTCGCCCCTGATCGCATCGCGGATATCGGAACCGCCATGGCAGAGAGCCCTGATGTAACCCATTGCTACGAACGCCGCACCATCCCCGGCCGCTGGAAGTACAACCTGTATACCGTGCTCCACTGCCATGACCGGGAGGACGTGCTCCACAAGGTAGGGGCGCTCTCCCGGGCGACCGGTGCCGCCGATTACCGGATCCTGATCAGTACCGAGGAGTTCAAGCGACGACCGAGCGGGCGGATTGAGGCCGCTCCGGGGTGCAGGCAATGAACCGGATCACCAGCTACGTACACGCAACCGGCACGGTCAGCGAGGCGCTCCGGCACCGTGCCGACGACCGGCCACCGAGCAGGATGCTCGCATTCTCCGATATCCGCCGGCCGGTCGTCTTCTGGAACATCACGAACCGGTGCAACCTTCGCTGCTCCCACTGCTACATCCGGGCAGGGCCGGGGCAGCAGCGGGAGGATGAGCTGACGACAAAAGAGGGGCTCGGCCTGATCGACGATCTCGCCGGGATGCACGTCCCCCTCCTGCTCTTTTCCGGGGGCGAGCCGCTTCTCCGCGACGACTTCTGGGATCTTGCCGGGCATGCGAAAGAGCGGGGCCTGACCACCGCCCTGAGCACCAACGGCACGTTGATTACGCCTGCCGTTGCACGGCGGCTCTGCGATGCGGGGGTGGAGTACGTGGGGGTATCGCTCGACGGCGCGACAGCAGAGACCCACGACCGTATGCGAAACGTCCCCGGGAGCTTCGATCTGGCACTCTCGGCTCTTCGAAACTGCAGGTCCGCCGGGCTGAAATGCGGGGTCCGGGTGACCGCAACACAAGAGAACTACACCGAGATCCCCGACCTCATCGATCTCTCCCTGGACGCTGGGGCGGAGCGGTTCTGCGTCTACTGGCTGGTGCCGAGCGGCCGGGGAAGGGAGGGCTACGACGCTCTGCAACTTCGATCCCACGAGATCGCCGGTCTGCTCGACCTGCTCTTTGAAAAAGCGCACGACGTGGACCCGGCAGCCATGGAGTTCCTCACGGTCGACGCACCCCAGGACACCATATACCTGCTCAAGAAACTGCAGGAGGAGGATCTCCCTCGATACGAGAGCATGTGCACGCTCCTCGCCCGTGCGGGGGTCGGGTGCAGCGCGGGGGACCGTGTCGCAAACATCGATCCGTCCGGCACCGTCTACCCCTGCCAGTTCGCCCAGATAGATGAACTGAGGGTTGGGAGTATCAGGGAGAGGCCGTTTGGCGCCATCTGGAACGATCCGGAGAACCCCGTCCTCTCGAACTTCCGGAGGAAGAAGGATCTGGTCGGGGGAGCCTGCGGCCGGTGCTCGTACCGGGATACCTGCGGTGGGGGGTGCAGAGTCCGGGCGCTCTTCGAATCAGGCGACCTCCGGGGGGAGGACCCGCTCTGCCCTCTCTGCCGTGAGGGGGCCCCGGGCGACGGCGACGTCTGAGAGAGAAGCCCCGTTTTCTTACGGGTCTATTCGCATACAAAATCGTTCACCACATGCGCCTCCGGCGTGCAGTTACTTTTATGATGCCGGACCGGGATGTGGGGGTCATTCCCGCCGGCGGATCAGCATGGTAGAGCGCAATGCAGGGCGCCGGTCGGGGCGAGAATGTTGCAGGTGAGGGTGTATGGATGAGAGAAGAACGATAGACGAGAAGAGCAAGCAGAAGCAGCTCGACGGTGTCCGGCAGGACCCGGAGCAAGAGTACCTGACGACGAACCAGGGGGTCCGGGTAAGCCACACCGATGACTCGCTGAAGGCGGGGGAGCGGGGGCCGACGCTCCTTGAGGACTTTCACTTCCGCGAGAAACTGACGCATTTCGACCACGAGCGGATCCCCGAGCGGGTCGTCCACGCCAGGGGATCGGGCGCTCACGGCTACTTCCAGGTCTACGAGCCGATGACCGAGTACACGAGAGCGGCGTTCCTCCAGGATCCCGGGAAGAAGACGCCGGTCTTCGTCCGGTTCTCGACCGTCGTGGGATTTCGGGGGTCCGCCGACACGGTCAGGGACGTCCGGGGATTTGCGACGAAATTCTACACGGAAGAGGGGAACTACGACCTCGTCGGCAACAACATGCCGGTCTTCTTCATCGTGGACGCCATCAAGTTCCCCGATCTCGTCCACGCGATCAAACCGGAGCAGCACCACCAGATGCCGCAGGCCTCCGCCGCCCACGACACGTTCTGGGACTTCGTGGGGAATCTCCCTGAGATCACCCACATGATCATGTGGGTCCTCTCGGACCGTGCGCTCCCGAGGAGTTACCGGATGATGGAAGGGTTCGGGGTCAACACCTTCCGGTTCGTCAACGCCGAGGGGAAAGCGCGGTTCGTCAAGTTCCACTGGCGGCCGCTGCTCGGCGTCCATTCGCTCGTCTGGGACGAGACACAGAAGATTGCCGGCAAGGACCCGGACTTCAATCGCCGCGACCTCTGGGAGGCGATCGAGATGGGGGACTACCCGGAGTTCGAGTTCGGGGTGCAGCTGATCGAGGAGGCGGACGAACACAACTTCGACTTCGATATCCTGGACGCGACGAAGATCTGGCCCGAGGAGGAGGTGCCGATCCGGTGGATCGGGAAGATGACCTTAAACCAGAACCCGGACAACTTCTTCGCGGAGACCGAGCAGGTCGCCTTCTGTCCGGCGAACGTCGTGCCGGGGATCGACCTCTCAAACGACCCGCTCCTCCAGGGCCGGCTCTTCTCGTACCTGGATACCCAGCTGATACGCCTCGGCGGTCCGAACTTCCAGGAGATCCCGATCAACCGGACGCTCGCGCCCGTCGCGAACAACCAGCGGGAGGGCTACAACCGGATGACGATCAACATGGGCGAGAGCAGTTACTTCCCGAACGCGCTCGGCGGGAACAAGCCCCGGCCCGCTTCAGCGAAGGAGGGCGGCTTCGTCCACTACCAGGAGAAGATTGAGGGCAAGAAGATCCGTGCACGGAGCGAGAAGTTCAACGATTTCTACAGCCAGGCGAAGCTCTTCTGGAACAGCATGTCGGACGCGGAAAAGGAGCATATCGTCAAGGCCTTCCACTTCGAGCTCGGGAAGGTCTCCGATGCGGAGGTTCGCAAAAGGGTGGTTGACCTCATCAACAACGTCGACGGCGATCTTGCCATACGGATCGCCGAAGGGATCGGGGTGCCGCCCCCTGCAGCGAAGGGCGGGTCCTCCGGGACGAAGAAGTCCCCGAACCTCAGCCAGGAGAGGACCGTCAAAGACACCATCAAGAGCAGGAAGGTTGCGATCCTCGCCATGGAGGGCTACAACCACGACGAGGTCATGCAGGTCAAGAAAGCGCTCAAAGATGCCGGAGCCCATCCGCAGATCATCTCCCAGTTCCGCGGCATGGTCAAGTCTGCCGACGGCAAAGAGATGGAGGTGGACAAGAGTTACGTCACCACCACCTCGGTCGTGTACGACGCCGTGTATATCCCGGGCGGGAGGCACACGGAGACCCTGAAGAACCAGGGCTACGCGATCCACTTCGTCAACGAGGCCTTCAAGCACTGCAAGCCGATCGGGGCGACGGGAGAAGGCATCGAACTCCTGAAGGCATCGGACATCAAGGGTGTGACTTTTGCCGATGCCGGCTCCGGGGGAGAGGCCGTCTCCGAGATGGGGGTCGTGACCTGCGGGAGCCAGGGGAACGTGAACTCGTTCGCCGAACAGTTCAAGACGGCCATTGCCCGGCATCGCCACTGGGACCGGGAGGCAAAGGAGCAGGTGCCTGCCTGAAAGGCACTCTCCCGGACCGCTTTTTAATCAACATTTCAACGGGCAAGCATGGGGGATGCCGGGTCCGCGGACCGGTCCGGGGCCCCGGATCGGGTCGAAGTGCTGCGCGACAGGTCCATGCCCGGGCCGATGCATATCGTCGGCAGATTGTGCAATTCCGGGCCATGTTGAAACTGCTGGTGCAGGCCGGGCTGGTCGTCTCGATCTGACCCGACAGGTCCGGGAGCAGCAACTGGGTGTGCCGGTCGAACAGGAGTCTCCAGGATCTGGCCCTGAGGGGTGTCAGGGTTTCCGCGCGGCGATAACGCAGAAACCAGCCTGAGAATCAACCCCGGTCACGCGAAACCCGGTGCGCCTGAGAAGGTCCTGAACTTCACCCGATGAATAAAAGCGGGCACGGGAGAGGAACCTGTGTTTTCCCCTCTCGTGCAGGTATTTCCGGGCAACCAGTCCATCGTGTTCGATAAACCCGAGGACAAGCGAACCCCCGGGGACGAGGATCCGGTAGATCTCCTCAAAGGCCGGGACCGGATCGTCTAAGAAGCAGATGACCGTCACCATCAAGACGGACGAGCAGGATCCGTCCCTGATCGGGATCGACTCCGCTCTCCCGCGAACCACCTCAATCCCCCGCCCTCGTGCCATCCGGCCAAGAGCACGTGAGGGTTCAAGCCCGAGCGCGATCCCCAAGGGAGCGGCAAACCGCCCTGACCCGACCCCTATCTCGACTGCACGGGAGTCCGGATGGGGAAAGAGACGCCGGATTCGGGCCAGTTCTGCATGGTACTCGGTGCGGTGCTCCTGGAACCAGCGATCGTACTCATTGGCAAATCGCTCGAATATATCCTCAGGCATTGCATCCTCGCGTCGATCACGAGCCATACAGGTGTTCTCTCACCCGTTTTCCAACCGCCTGCTCCCTCTGTTTCAGCACCGAGAGGTCCATTGCCTCCTCGCGGTAGGATGAGAAGAGTAAGTAGAGGAAGTCTACCGTCAGGTCCATCACTTCCTTCCTGAACCGGACCTCAACGGCGGTGTCTCCGGCAAACCCTTTGATGGAGAACCAGTCGGGTTTCTCGAACTTGTAGAACCCGTCGCCGAGATTGGGGAGTGCTTCAACCTGCCCGAAGTTCCCAAGGTAGGAGAAGAAACCCTCCGATACCGGGACGTCGAGGAGGAACTCCTTCATGAAAGAGCCGTCTGCACAGGATTTATGGCGAACCGAACGAAGAATTCGCATTTTTCGCAATCTCCCCTACTGCTCCTGCGGCAGTCCGGCACTCTTCATCCGTCGTGAACCAGGAGAGGCTGAGCCGCACGCAGCCTTGCCCGCCGTCAATCGTCCGATGAACGAGAGGCGCACAGTGCAGCCCCGTGCGGGCAACAATCCCGTAGGCACGGGCCAGGATGAATCCCACGTCATCGTTCTCCATGCCCCGGATGTTGAACGAGACGATGGGGAGGGAAGGGGATTCGTTATAGACCGTGATGTTGGGCTCATTCTTCAACGCTCCGATCAGAAGCGCCGTCTGGCGCTCTGCCTTCTCTGCGATGGCTTTTACTCCGACGGATGCGATGTAGTTCGCCCCGGCGGCGAGAGCCGCAAGGCCGGGATAGTTATGGGTTCCGGACTCGAACCGCTCCGGCATCTCGCGGGGATGGAAGAGTGAGAAGGAGTCCGTCCCGGTCCCCCCGTAACGGACGGGGGCAACCGATTCCGGGTCCCGCAGGTAAAACCCGCCGGTACCCGGGATGCCGAACAGGCCCTTGTGGCCGGTGAAGACGTAGGCGTCGGCCGGGAGTTCCCGGAGGTCGACGGGGATATGGCCGGCGGTCTGCGCCCCGTCGACGATGAAGAAGATACCGTGATCGTGCAGGCTCTCCCCGATGCCGGCGATATTCTGCACCGAGCCGAGCACGTTGCTCCCGTGGGCCGTGACCATGAGCCGGGTATCGGGCGTGATGGCCGCTTCGACGCTATCGGGACGAACGGAGCCTTTTTCGAAGGGGAGGACCGTCAGCCGGATGCGGCCCTGCCGTTCGAGCTCGTGAAGCGGTCTCAACACCGAGTTGTGGTCGAGTTCGGTCGTGAGAACGTGGCAGCCTGCCTCTTTGGCGAGAAAACCCTGGAGGAGGAGATTTAAGGAGTCGGTCGCGTTCTGGGTGAAAACCACGTGCTCCGCCGGATCCGCAACGAGGAGGGCGGAGAGTGCTTCCCGTGCCAGCGTGATAGAATCCTCGCCCTGGCTGCCGGTGGTCCTTCCCGACCCGAAAACAGGGAGAGCAAGGGATTGCCTGACCGCCTCCAGCA
>Ga0265294_10009874_pt1 | contig 10940 bp, 15 predicted proteins | sample MunlanPumphouse3_FD_192504 | JGI IMG/M metagenome (GOLD analysis project Ga0265294, IMG submission 192504) | Groundwater microbial communities from a municipal landfill in Southern Ontario, Canada - Pumphouse #3 | ecosystem: Environmental > Aquatic > Deep subsurface > Groundwater | place...
GCATCCAATTCCGCTAGAATAAAGAACATGGAAAGCCCCAAAGACACAAGTGAATCACAGCACAACCAACATGGCACAAAAAGAATCCTTTTTGCTTGGGGGGTTTGGTTTTTGTTTTCATTGATTATAGTTGTCTTCAGTTTTCCCATTATTAAAGAGTCAATACATAAAAGTGGAGTATTGGCTCTTTTGCAGGACATGGAGACGGTACATTCGAACAGAGAAATGCGAACTGTTGACGTCTGTTTTTCGACCTATGCTTCAGGTTACCAGCTCTTTCCACAGCAGCAAATGCGCTTGGGAGGCTCTGTGTATCATGACACATTCGAGAGTCTGCTCGCCGGTCCTGACCAGCAAGCCCTAAGCAAGGGAGCAGTTTCCTATATTCATCCTGAAACCCGCCTGATAGGGATTACCCTTTCAAACGGCATCCTCTATGTTGATGTTACCAAAGAGTTCCTACAGAGTCCTGATCAAGACAAAGCAAAAGAACAAATCAGAAAAACAGCAACATCCTTTTCTCGTATAAAGGACATGATTCTTCTCATTGAAAATGAGGAGCAGACTATTTCAGAGTAGCCGTTATCTTTCCAGCAAAATCCGATACATCCAATCCTTTCGAGAGCTTTAAAAGCGCTAGAAACTCAATGTTACCTTTATGCCCGGTAATAGGACTCTTGACTACATTGTGAATGCCCACTCCTTCTTCAGACAAGAACTCATAGACACGAATCATGACATCTTCCAACAACTTCGGGTCCGAAACAACCCCGGTAAAGTTTGCCAGGCCCTTAGGAACTTCAAATTGTGGCTTGATTAGGGAAACCAACCAACTGTTCTGACAAAGGTTGAGAATATGCGACGCAGCTCCTCCGATAGAACGAAAAGAAAGGTCACATACTGCCGCTTCTGGTGCTGGACATAATGTTTCTAATGTCATGATGTTCTGCTTTTCATGAACAACAACATGACTATCGGTCCTAAGACGCCAGTCCAGCTGATTATATCCCACATCGACACTATGTACGAGTTTTGCCCCACGTTGTAAGAGACAATCGGTAAAGCCTCCGGTTGAGGATCCGGCATCAAGCATCACCATTCCATCGACAGAAAGGGCAAACGTATCCAGAGCATGAGCCAGCTTGTAGCCACCTCGAGAAACATAGGTATCAAAAGTGAATGAAAATTCGCTTTCACAATCCAAAAGCTGTCTGGGGTCAGTCACCAATACTCCATTTGCATACACATTCTTACAAGCAATAAAGGCGGTGAGTTGATCTTTTGTGTATTGTTCGTACTGCTTGCTGAGCAGTTGCAACAATGGCTTCTTCCGTGATTTCATCAAATGGCAAAGGTCCTGCTGAAGCGTTCAATGTGTAAAGCATTGCCCGTCAATGTATCGAGGGTAACACAAACCCCCTGCAACACTGGAGAATTATCAGAAATTTCACTCCGTAATGGCATTTGAGTCAGTTGTCTGGCGATTGAAATCTCAGGCTTTGATCCAATTACACTCTCAGAAGGCCCACAAAGACCAAGGTCTGTGATGTAGGCGGTCTTGTTGGGGAGGATCTTCTCATCTGCAGTCTGAACATGAGTATGTGTTCCAACCATGATTGAAATCTTGCCATCCAAATAGAGGCCCAAAGCTTCTTTTTCTTCAGTATTCTCTGCATGAAAATCGACCAATATCAGGGGTGTCTGTTTATGCAGCTTCTGGACCTGCTCCATACCAACCCTGAAAGGACAGTCTATGGCAGGAAGAGACATTCGCCCTTGCAGGTTGAGAACCCCTACCTTATGACCTTTACAATCCACAACGACAGACCCGTGGCCTGGAGCCTGGGGAGGATAATTACCCGGTCGAAGCAAACGTTTTTCGCTATCAAGATATGATCGCAGTTCATCCTGTTGCCAGATATGGTTTCCACTGGTAATTACATCGACACCATATGAGAAAAACTGTTCCATAAGGGATACAGAAAGGCCGAAGCCATTGGCAGCATTCTCGCCATTGACTACGACCAAGTCTGCACGGTAATCCTTGACAAGAGCGCCAAGGCCCATGAAAAGCGCCCTGCATCCGGGTTGTCCGCAGACATCCCCGAGCAGCAGGGCAACTAGTGTTTTCGAATCAGACACTACGTAACCTACCTAGCATACTCGACAACCCTCATTTCTCGAATGATGGTCACCTTAATCCTACCGGGATACCGCAATTCAGCTTCAATGCGACTTGCGATGCCCTTGGCTATATCCTTGGCTCCATCGTCTGAAACCGTATCATTATTCACAAGAATTCTAAGTTCCCGTCCAGCTTGAATGGCATATGCCTTATCAACCCCACTGAAACTCTCAGCAATGTTCTCTAGTGATTCAAGTCTCTTGATATAGTTGTCCAAGGTCTCTCTACGAGCACCAGGTCGTGCTGCACTGATAGCATCAGCAATTTGTACGATGACTGCTTCAAGTGTTGTCGGCTCTACATCATTATGGTGAGCCAATATAGCATTTACTATACGAGGATCTTCACCAAGACGTTTTGCCATATCAGCACCAAGCTCAGCATGGTTTGCATCACTCTCAGTTTCGATACCCTTTCCGATATCATGCAACAGTCCCGCTCGCATTGCAAGTTCACTGTTTGCACCAACTTCACTGGCTATCATACCAGAAAGAATGGCAACTTCCTTTGAATGGCTGAGAACATTTTGTCCATAGCTGGTTCTGAAGTAAAGACGACCTAGAGCCCTGATAGTTTCAGGTCCCACGTTGTGAACACCAAGATCAAAAATGACTTTTTCGCCTTCATCAGCGATGATTCTACCAATTTCCTTGGTTACTTTGTTGACCACTTCTTCAATCCGAGCAGGATGAATTCTACCATCCTGAACGAGTCGTTCAAGAGATACTCTAGCAATCTCTTTCCGTACTGGATCGAAACAAGATATGACTACAGCCTCTGGAGTATCATCAATAATGACATCAACCCCCGTGAGTGTTTCCAAGGTACGGATATTGCGACCTTCACGGCCGATAATCCTACCCTTCATTTCATCACTGGGTAAACTGACAGAACTAATGGTTACATCACTTGTGACTTCTGTAGCAAGTCTTTGGATTGAGGTAACAACGATGTCACGTGCCTTCTTATCGGCAGAAAGCTGCGCTTCCTGTTCGATTTTATTGATCATGATTTGCGCATCACGCCGAGCATCGTTATACATGCTCTCCATGATGTTGTTTTTAGCCTCATCTGCAGTCATGCCTGCGATGCGTTCAAGTTCAGTTATCAGGCTGCCTTCTTTCGCGGCAACATCAAGCTCTTTTCTGGAAAGACTCGCTTCCCGATCTCCTAATTGCTTTTTGATAGCATCCAATTCAGCTTGCTTATGCTCAAGATTCTCCTCTTTTTGCAAGAGTCGTCTTTCAGAGCGCTGCAATTCAATTCGCCTTTCTCTAGCCTCTCGTTCCTGCTGTTGTTGTTCTTTCAACAACTGATCCCGAGTCTCAAGCAAGAGCTCTTTGCTCTTTGCTTCCGCTTCCTTTATTGCTTCCTGATTCAGTCTTACAGCTCTCTGCTCGACTGAGGTAAGCTTAAATTTCGCATACAGCCAACGGCATAACCAACCTAAGATGACACCAATAAAACAACTAAGGAGGATAACAAGTATAATATTCATATACTACCCCCTATTGTAATGCTACAATCATACGAACGCTTGGAGGTATTGTCAAGGCTAAGATTGGCTGCAATCTGCACTGATAGTACACATTTCGCAACATAACGACAAAGTCTTTTACTTATATGCACAAATATGTCAACAGTAAAAACGCAAAAAACCGCCGTCATTACAACAGCGGCTTTGCCCTTGCGGACAGTTTGTTTGGTGAAGGTGCTCCAGCGAGGCTTTGTTGTTCCTCTTTTACACACTTCTCAGCATCATGGACATTTGTCTTGGTGCCTTATTCAGCCTTTTTAGTGGCAGTTTTCTCGGCCTTGTCAGCTTTCTTCTCAGCCTTCTCAGCCTTCTCAGCTTTTTCAGCTTTTTCAGCTTTCTTCTCGGCCTTTTTATCGGGCTTTGCAGTCTTTTCGACCAGCTCGAGAATGACCATTTCAGCTGCATCGCCGAGACGGTTACCGGTTTTCAAGATGCGGGTATAACCGCCCTTGCGTTCGGCAAACATGGGAGCGATCTCTGTGAAGAGTTTTGCTACAATGGCTTCATCCTTAATATCCTTAGCAATGATTCGGCGATTTGCAACGCTTTCTACCTTTGCACGGGTAATCATTTTTTCAGCCATCTTGCGAACTTCAAGAGCCTTTGCCTTGGTGGTCTCGATCCTTTCGTATCTGAACAGGGAGATCACCATGTTGCGCTTTAGTGCGGTCCTGTGTGAGGAACGTCTGCTCAGCGCGTTGAATCCAATCCTATGCTTCATTCTCTTCTTCCTTGTTCCCTGGTACTCTGATTGCTGTCTTCAAGACGCTATAGTCTGTCATCCCAAGGCTGAGATTCCATTCTTTAAGCTTATCCTTGATTTCAGAGAGACTCTTCTTTCCAAAGTTTCTCGTCTTTGCAATCTCTTCCTCAGTTTTCTTGGTCAGATCTCCGATAGTTCTGATGTTGGCGTTCTTGAGGCAATTGCTGGACCTTACGGTCAACTCAAGTTCCTCTACAGAAGTATTGAGAATTTTTCTCACTCTCTCTTCTTCTTCGTCAACTTCATCATTATTACTGATCAAAGTCTCGTCGAAGTTGATGAAGATCTGGAAGTATTCCTTCGAAATCTTAGCAGCTTCAGCCAAGGCGTTCTGGGGTGCTATCGTACCATCGGTGTAAATCTCCAGTGTAAGCTTGTCATAATCACTACGATAGCCAACACGGGTGGGTTCAATCGAATACTTAACGCGGGTAACCGGTGAGAAGGTAGCGTCTATTGGAATAGTCCCAATTTCTTCTATGTACTTCTCGTTGATTTCAGACGGGACATAGCCCCTACCAAGGTCAATCTGCACTTCCATCTCAATGTTGGCATCATCCATCATTGTAAACAGAACCAGATCCTTGTTGGTGATCTCAACCTGGTCACGCTCGAAGTTTGCGCCGGTTACTACACCGGGGCCTTTGCACTCGATTAGGAGATTAGTCCCTTCCGAGTCCTCGGGCATTCTAATCTGCAGTTTCTTCAAAGCAGCTATGATATCCGCGATATCTTCACGGACACCAGGAAGCTGTTCAAATTCGCTGGAGATCATGTGAGGGACACCATCTTCATTGAAGCTAGTGAACTTCACGGCGGTGACGGCATACCCCTGGATAGATGAGAGAAGAACCCTCCTCAGCGTGTTGCCAATCGTGGTACCGAAGCCTCTCTCAAACGGATAAGCTATAAATTTACCATAATTAGGCTCAACAGAGCTGTGTTCGAAGGTAATCCCCTTGGGCTTCTTGAAGCCCTTCAGAAGGTTTTTGCGTGCCATGGTTACTCCTTATCTGGAATACAACTCGACTACCAGCTGCTCGTTAATCTTTTCGAGCTCGGTGACTTCACTTCTTCTAGGAACAGCAACGAAGGTGCCCTTCATCGCATCAGCATCCAAGGTTAACCACTGGCAGACTCCAGACTTGGTGTATTCCTTGAGATTTTCCTTAATAGTAAGCATTTTCTGGCCGTGTGAACCTACGGAGACAACGTCACCGGGCTTCAAACGGTAAGAAGGAATTGATACGCGCTTGCCATTGACCTGGACATGTCCATGGTTAATGAACTGGGCTGACTGACTGCGACTACTTGCAAAATGCAAGCGGTATACAACGTTGTCAAGTCTGCACTCAAGCAACATGATCAAGTTTTCACCAGTCTTACCAGGGGTTCTTGCTGCTTCATCAAAAGTCAGTTTGAACTGCTTCTCAAGCATGCAGTAAGTTCTCTTGAGCTTCTGCTTCTCACGAAGCTGAAGACCATAGTCTGTCGGTTTCTTGGAACGGGCGCGGGGGTCCTTTCCAGGAAGTCCGGTGGATTTGAGATCATTCATTGGGCATTTGCCGGAATGGCATCTCTCGCCCTTAAGGAACAATTTCGTCCTCTCGGCTCTGCAATATCTGCATTTCGGTCCTGTATATCTTGCCATTTATTACCTAACTCCTCATCAGACTCTTCTACTCTTGCGAGGTCTGCATCCATTGTGCGGGATGGGTGTAACGTCACGAATAGACCTGACTTTCAACCCAAGAACGCCCAAAGTACGAATAGCACTCTCACGTCCGACTCCGGGACCCTTCACAAATACATTGACTTCTTGAAGTCCAGAATCCATAGCAGCCTTGGCTGCTTTTTCAGCGGTGGTCTGTGCTGCATAAGGAGTGGACTTCTTGGCACCACGGAATCCGAGACCGCCTGCGCTGGCCCAGGAAACTGCATTACCGTTGAGATCGGTAACGGTGACAATGGTATTGTTGAAGGTAGCCTGAATGTAGACATTCCCCTCATATACCGTCTTCTTCACTTTGCGCTTTGTATTAGCCATTTATTACCTGCTCCTTATTTCTTCTTCGACGCAACGGTCTTCTTTTTACCCTTGCGAGTACGGGCATTGGTTTTAGTCCTCTGACCACGTACGGGAAGACCCTTACGATGACGAAGGCCGCGGTAACAGCCAATGTCCATAAGGCGCTTAATATTCAGAGCGACTTCTGTTCTCAGACGTCCCTCTACCTTGTACTCTTCCTCGATGACCTTACGAAGTACCGCAAGATCATCAGTGGAAAGGGTGTTGATGTTTGCATCGGGATTGATTTTTGTCTTCTCACAAATATCAACCGCCGAAACCCTGCCGATACCGTAAATATAGGTCAAGGCTATCTTCACTGCCTTGTTCGGCAAATCTACACCTGCAATTCTCGCCATTCATGGCCTCCTGAATTTCTCTTATAGAGTTGGAAGGCTTGCGCCGAACCCTGTTATCTCTGTCTCTGCTTGTGCTTGGGATTGTCACAAATAATGCGGACTACCCCATTCCGTCTGACTACTTTGCATTTGTCACAAATCGGTTTGACACTTGCTCTTACTTTCATGTTCTAGCTCCTAAGCCTAAATGTGTTTTGACTTCTTGCTACCCACATTGAACCCATCGTAGTGGTGCATTTTCATAACACCCTCAATCTGTCTCATGGTATCCAAATCAACGCCAACTAGAATCAACAGCGACGTTCCTCCGAACAACATTGCAACCGATGAAGGGAAGTTAAAGAACTTCTGTACCAGCGTGGGGATCAAGGCAATGAAAGCCAAGAATACAGCACCGGGAAGAACAATTCGGTTAAGCACCCTAGTCAGGTACTCTTCCAGCTTTTCGGAACGTACACCAGGTACGGACCCTCCGTTCTCTCGAATCTGCTTGGCCATCTCTACCGGGTTCAGTGACACCTGCGTATAGAAGAAAGCAAACGCTATGATCAACAGGGTGTAGATAATCAGATAGGGGGCACCCTGAGGATTAAGCCAATTGGAAAAGGCAGCAAGCCACCTTACCTCTGGTCCTAAAGTTGTTGCAATCTGTAATGGGAATGAAAGCAACGCGGAAGCAAAGATTACCGGGATAACGCCAGAGGGATTGATCTTAAAAGGAATATATGTGCTCTGAGCACCATACATCTTGCGACCTACCACACGCTTAGCATAGTTAACGGGAATCTTCCTTACACCTTGTTCTTCATAGACAACAAGCGCAACAACTACAATAAACATAACAAAAACTACCAGAACGACTATAGGATTCAAAACGCCTGCGGAGACACTTCTGAACAGTAGAGTCATTGCCTCTGGAATTCTTGCAACAATACCGGCAAAAATCAACAAGCTGATACCGTTTCCGATACCCCACTGGGTGATCTTATTACCAATCCAAATTAAAAGCATTGATCCTGTAGTAACCGTGAGCATTGCAACCAAAGTAAACGGAAGCTGGCCCATGGTCATTACACCAGGAATGGAGTTTGCATAAATCGTTATTACATACGATTGAACCAAACAAACGATTACCGTACCATATCTGGTGTACTGCTGGATTTTTTTATGGCCTGACGGATCCTGTGCCAACTTCTTCAAGGAAGGTACAACTAACATCAGCAACTGCAGAATAATCTGCATGCTGATGTAAGGCATAACACCAAGCATGAAGAGCGAGAAGTTCGAAAAAGCACCGCCGGAGAAAAAGTTCAAATACTCTGTGAGTCCGATGTTGGAACTATTACTCTGTGAAAGAAAATACAGTTTCAGAACTTCCGGATCAATCCCAGGAATTGGAATCACGGCCCCAATCCTACTGACTACCAGTAGGCCTAGGGTAATGAAAATCTTCTTCCGAAGATCCTTCATTCTATACATCTCAACTAAGGAGTTTGCCATAAAGCCCTTCTTTGTTATCTGATTTCGCCACCCGCAGCAGTAATCTTTTCGATTGCGCTTGCGGAAACCTTCAACCCATCAATGATTACTTTTTTGGTCAGTTCTCCATTGCTCAAGACTTTAACCTGAACATTGTAACCCTTTACCAAACCAGCGTCCTTAAGAACGTCGAGGGTAACCACATCTCCATCTTCGAAGTTGGCGGAAAGAACATCAAGAGAGACTATCTGGTACTCCTTCTTGAACTCACTATTAGAAAAACCTCTGCGCGCAACACGGCGATACAAAGGCATCTGCCCACCTTCAAAACCCAGACGAACACCACCGCCAGAACGTGAGTTCTGCCCATCATGTCCTCTACCACAGGAACGGCCCTTTGAAGAGTTGCCGCGACCTACGATAGTCTTTTTGGTATTTGCACCATAAGGTGCATGAATCTGTCCCATCTTACATCTCCTCGACTTTCACAAGGTGTGATACGACACGAACCATCCCTAGATTAGAGGGAGTGGCATCATGTACAACCGAGCTGGAAATCTTGCCAAGTCCAAGTGCCTTTACAGTTCTGCGCTGTACAGGCAAGGAACTTGCAATACTTCTGACCAGGGTAACTTTGATCTTCTTCACATCAGCCATCGTATTAACCCCACATCTCGCTCAGGGATTTTCCCCTGTTCTTTGCTATGCTCTTTGCATCAAACAGATGCTCGAGTGCATCAAAAGCGGCCTTAACGGTGTTGATTGAATTCTTGGAACCGAGGGACTTGCTCAGGATGTCATTGATACCGCACGCATCACAGATCGCACGAACAGCACCACCGGCAATAACACCGGTACCTGGAACTGCAGGACGAAGAAGGACACTTGCGCTCTTATAATTACCGACAATTTCATGAGGAATTGAGGTCTTCTTCACAGAAACTACGATCATATTGGTCTTGGCACGGTCAACGGCTTTACGAATAGCCTCGGTGACGTCATTAGCCTTTCCGAAACCATATCCAACCTTACCTTTCTGATCGCCTACAACAACCAAAGCTGAGAAGGAGAATCTCCTACCACCCTTGACTACTTTTGCAACACGATTCAACTTGATAAGCTTTTCAACGTATCCGTCATTCTTGTCTTTATCTCTTTCTCTAGATCTTTCCACAGTATCCCCCTAGAACCTAACGCCGGCTTTGCGGGCGCCGTCTGCGATGCTCTTGACAATGCCGTGGAAGAGATAGCCGTTTCGATCGAATACACAGGTGTCGATATTCTTCTCGAGCATTCTCTTACCAATTACGTCACCAAGCTTTGCTGCATCTTCAACAGTATTTCTCAAGCCTTTCAGTTCGCTTTCAACGGTGCTTGCTGCAACAAGAGTTGCACCCGCGACATCATCAATGACCTGAACATACATATGGGAATTGCTGCGGAAAACACTCATCCTCGGTCTGCTAGCAGTCCCGGAGATGTTCTTTCGAATATGGTGCTTACGACGGGTAAGCTTTCTTCTTTTGTCGATTACTCTATTCATCTCTTTACCCTACCCACTATTTCTTTGCCGAAGCGGACTTGCCGGCCTTACGACGAATGACTTCATCCTCATACCGAATACCCTTGCCTTTATAAGGCTCAGGAGCGCGGAGTGAACGGATTTCAGCACAAGTCTGACCAACGAGCTGCTTGTCAATGCCACTAATGGCAACCTTATTGGGGTTTTCAAGAGTAGCAGTAATTCCCTGGGGAAGTACGACTTCAATCAATTCAGAGTACCCAAGGTTCATCGTCAGCGTATTGCCTTTCAGCTCAGCGCGGTAACCGACACCGTTGATAATCAAGGTCTTGGAGTAACCTTTGGAAACTCCAATAACCATGTTGTTAATCAACTGGCGGTACAAACCCTGATAGCTGTTACTAGCCTTGGATTCATCCTTAGGGGATACGATAATCTCGCTACCCTTATTGTCAATCAATACTTCAGGACGGTATGCACAATTGAGTTTGCCTTTGGGACCTTCAACATTGATAAAACCATCGGCAACAGCAACTTTAACCCCTGCAGGTACTGCGATTGGCAATTTTCCAATTCTGGACATTCTTTACCACCTTACCATATCGTGCAGATCAGTTCGCCACCGACCTTGTTCTCTGTAGCCTTCTTACCAGTGATAACACCAGTAGAAGTGGAGACTACAACGACGCCATGTCCGTTGTACACACGGGGCATATCACGGTAACCGGTATAAACCCGGCGACCAGGAGTTGAAACTCGTTCAATCCCGTGGAGTACTGGACTCTGCTTATCGTCATACTTCAAGAAAACTCGGATGAAAGAAATTCCATCTTTCGTAACCTTCTTGAAGTTCTTGACGTACCCTTCATTTTTGAGAATCTTCACAATCTGAAGTTTCATCTTTGAAGTGGAAATATCTACTTTCTCATGCTTAGCCAAACTAGCATTTCTGATTTTGGTCAGCATATCAGCAACTGGATCACTTACAGCCATTTTTCTCTCCTACCAACTGGATTTGGTAACACCA
>Ga0265294_10009875_pt1 | contig 10937 bp, 10 predicted proteins | sample MunlanPumphouse3_FD_192504 | JGI IMG/M metagenome (GOLD analysis project Ga0265294, IMG submission 192504) | Groundwater microbial communities from a municipal landfill in Southern Ontario, Canada - Pumphouse #3 | ecosystem: Environmental > Aquatic > Deep subsurface > Groundwater | place...
TAATGTACTCATATTGGCTACAGCCCTTGATACAGCTACATCATACTTTTCTCTATAATTCATATTATGCGCTAAATCTTCAGCTCTTTCATGAATTGCTAAAGCATTTTCCAGATTTAATTCACTAATAATCTTATTTATAAAATCTACTTTTTTATTAACACTATCTACCATTAATATATTTATATTATCTAAAAATATCTTTAAAGGTATTCCAGGGAATCCTGCACCAGATCCAATATCTATTACTTTATCATTTGAATTAATATATTTATTAATAATTAATGAATCTAAAAAATGTTTTTCTAATACATCTTTTTCATCAACAATTCTTGTTAAATTAAAATTTTTATTGGTTTCAATTAATTCATTTAAATATATTTCAAATTTATTTAATTTTTCTTCATTTAATTCAATATTAAATGTATTTAATATTTTTTTAAAATATTCTTTATTCATTATTCTTTTTCCCTTTATATTGTTCTAAATATATTAATAATACAGCTATATCTGATGGTGAAACCCCTGATATCCTTGAAGCTTGACCTAAAGACACTGGTTTTAAATTGTTTAATTTTTGTCTAGCTTCTAAACTAATTCCTTTAATTTTTGTATAATCTATATCTTTAGGCATTAATTTTTTTTCTAAATGTTTAAATTTATCCACTTGATCTTTTTGAATTTTAATATATCCTTCATATTTAATTTCAATTTCAACTTCTTCACATACATCTCTTGGTAATTCTAATCTATTTTCATCAATTTCACCTAATATTTTATAATTAATCTCTGTTCTTTTCAATAATTCAGACATCTTAATGCCTGAATCTAATATTGATGAATTATATTTCTTTAAAAATTCTTGTACTTTTTCTGATGGTTTAACATTATATGCTTTTAATCTTAATATTTCTTTTTCAATATTATTCTTTTTATTAATAAATTGATTATATCTTTCATCTGAAATTAAGCCGATTTCATGGCCTTTCTCAGTTAATCTTATATCTGCATTATCCTGTCTTAAAAGTAATCTATATTCTGCCCTTGATGTCATCATTCTATATGGCTCATTTGTACCTTTTGTTACTAAATCATCAACTAATACACCTATATATGCTTCAGATCTATCTAATATTAAAGGTTCCCTGCCTTTTATTTTTAAAGCAGCATTAATTCCTGCAATAATTCCTTGAGCCGCAGCCTCTTCATATCCAGAACTTCCATTAATTTGTCCTGCAAAATATAATCCAGGAATTTTTTTATGTTCTAATGTTGGATATAAAACAGTGGAATCTATACAATCATATTCAATTGCATATGCAGGTCTCATTATTTCGCAGTGTTCTAATCCAGATATTGAATGGTATACCTCTATTTGAACTTCTTCAGGTAAACTTGAAGACATGCCTTGAATATACATTTCTTCAGTATTTTTACCCATTGGTTCGATAAATATTTGATGCCTTTCTTTATCTGCAAATCTCATTACTTTATCTTCTATTGAAGGACAATATCTTGGTCCAATTCCTTTAATTAAACCACCATATAATGGAGATCTATGTATATTATCTCTAATTATTTGATGCGTCTTTTCATTAGTATATGTTAAATAACACTTTTCTTGATCTTTTTCATAAGATTTATTTTCAAATGAAAATGGTATTATTTCATTATCGCCTGTTTGTTCTTCCATTTTACTAAAATCTATACTTCTTTTATTTACTCTTGCTGGTGTACCTGTTTTAAATCTTCTTAAGTCCACACCTATTCTTGTTAAATTATCTGATAATTGTTTTGCTGAGAAAACTCCATCTGGTCCAGATTCATAATTAACATCACCAACATATATTCTACCCATTAAATATGTACCAGTTGCTAAAATTGCAGCCTTTGTTTTATATGTAGCTCCTATTTGTGTTACAACTGCAGTTACTTTACCATCTGTAACTTCAATATCTACAATTTGTGCTTGTTTTACATCTAAGTTGTTTTCTAATTCCAATACATGTTTCATATCTTGATGATATTTTTTTCTATCCGATTGTACTCTTAAAGAATATACTGCTGGTCCTTTTGATGTGTTTAACATTCTGGATTGTAACATAGACTTATCTGCATTTTTGCCAATTTCGCCACCCAAAGCATCAATTTCTCTAACTAAATGACCTTTTGATGTACCCCCTATATTAGGATTACATGGCATATTTGCTATGCACTCTAAACTTATTGAAAACATGACTGTTTTTAATCCCATACGAGCACAGGCTAACGCTGCTTCACAACCAGCATGTCCTGCGCCAATAACTGCAACATCATATTCTTCTGCTTCATATTTCATTTTATTTTATACCTCCACCAAATGTTCCACGTGGAACATTTTTATTTTCCTAAACAAAACTTCGAAAAAATCTTACTAATTATCTCATCAGTTACTGTTTTTCCTGTTATTTCGCCTAATAAATTTAATATCTCCATTATTTTAATAGATATTATATCTATTGGTGTATTTTTATTTATATCTTCATATATATCTTTTAATTGTTTTATTGATTTAGAAACAATATTCTTATGACGAATATTAACTAATATTACATCATTATCTCCAGCAACATTATCTAAATTACATATATTAAATATTCTATCTTCTAATTCTTCAATTCCTATATTTTCTTTGACAGAAACATATAAATAATCTTTATTATTTAATTCATTAATATTAATTTTCTTATCAAGATCTACTTTATTTAACAAAATAATTGTTTTTTTATTATCCAGTTTACATAATATATTTCCATCTTCTTCATCTAGCTCTTCTGATGCATCAAAAACAGCTAAAATTACATCTGCAATATTAAATGCTTGCATAGATTTCTCTATTCCTATTTTTTCGACTATATCATTACTATCTCTAATACCAGCTGTATCAACTATTTTAACTGGTATTCCTTTAATATTAATATACTCTTCTATAGTATCCCTTGTTGTTCCTTTTACATTAGTTACAATCGCTCTTTCTTCACCTAATAAAGCATTTAATATTGAAGATTTGCCTACATTGGGTTTACCAATAATTGCAATATTGATTCCATCTTTTAATATTTTACCTTTTTCAAAGCTTTTTTCTAAGTTAATTAGTTTATTATGAATAATGTCCAAATTACTAATTAACTTATTATTTGAAACTTCCTCAACATCATATTCTGGATAATCTATATTAGCTTCAATATCAGCTAATATATCTAAAACAACATCTTCTATTTCATTTATTTTCTTTTTTAAGCCACCATTTAATTGTTTTTGAGCTTGATTTAAACTCTTTTCAGTTTTCGAATTAATTACATCAATAACTGCTTCGGCTTGAGTTAAATCTATTCTTCCATTTAAAAAGGCACGCTTTGTAAACTCGCCTGGTTCAGCCATTCTAGCACCATTTTGTAATACTATATCTAATATTTTATTTAATATTACAGGTCCACCATGGCAATTAATTTCACATACATTTTCTTTAGTAAAAGATATTGGAGATATAAAATATGATACTAGGACTTCATCAATTACTTCATTATTATATATAATATGTCCATATCTCATTTTTTGTTGCTCTATTTTATTAATATTATTTATTGGCTCAAATATTTTTTCTATTATTTCAAATGTGTTTTTCCCACTAATACGTATAATACCTACACTTGCAATAGATGAAGATGTTACTATTGCCGCTATTGTATCTTCCATTTCATACTCCTTTCAAAAAATAAAAGGTAACTTTGTAGTTACCTTTTCACTATTTCAATTTTACTACAACTTTTCTATATGGTTCTTCTCCAACACTAGTTGTTATGATTTGTTCGTTTTCCTGTAAATTCATATGAATTATCTTTCTTTCATGTGAATTCATTGGCTCTAAAGCAATGCTTTTGCCTGTTCTTATAACATTTTGAGCTACATTTTCAGCTAACTCTTCTAAAGTTTTTCTTCTTCTTTCTCTGTATTGCTCAATGTCTAATAATATTTTAATATTTCTTTCAGCTTTATCACTTACAACTAAATTCAATATAGATTGTAAAGCTTCTAAAACTTCTCCCCTATATCCTATTATTATTTTTGCTTCTTCGCTTTGAATATTTACTTTTGTTATATTTTCTTCAAATATAATTTCAAAACTATATTTAATATTCATTGCATTTAATAATTCGGTTAAAAATGTATCAATATATTTTTTTACATTTTCCTTTTCATCTTCTGATAATGTTTTAGGCTCAAACACAGTCTTATCAGTATTCTCAACCATTTTTGATTCAACTATTAGACTTGCTTTAATAATAACATACTTTGGTGCTAAAATACTAAATAAAGTCTTATTTGTTTCTTCAAGTATTTCATATTTAACATTATCTTTAGTAGTATTTAATTGCTCAGAAGCTTTTAACAAAGCATCTTCCAAGTCTTTTCCTTTAACTTCTATAACATTATCCATCGATAATCACCTCTATATTTTTTTTGCTTTAATCTGTTGCATAATTACTAAAATAATACCAGTTTGTATTAAATTACTGCATAACCAGTATAATCCTAACCCCAATGGAACTTGATAAGCTATATATCCAGACATAATTGGTAATATATAATTCATTACAGCCATTGATTTTTGTGTTTCCATATATTTTGCATTATCTTTATTATAACTATCGGTCATTCTTTTACTTAATATTACTGAAGCAAATGTTACAAGCATTGATAATAAAGGGATTAAAGCTAATTTAATATCAAAATCATTTTGTCCAGGTATTTGTCCCAAGTTAATTCCCAAGAAATTTAAATCTATTCCTAAATCACTTGATTTATTAATAATAGCTATTTCTTGATAATTATTAAACCATCCACCCTCTTCATTATTATTTAATTCATATTGTGCTTTTAATTCTTCTATTTGTGTAACATCCATTTTTTCCATATATGTTAATGGCTGTGATACTAAATAAAACATGCCTAATATAATAGGTATTTGTATTATTGCTAGTAAACAACCAGTAAATGGACTAAATTTTTCTTCTTTTTGAAATTTTGCAAATTCTTGAGCATATAACTCTTTATTTTCATTATCTTTATATTTATCCTGCAAAACTTGCAATTTAGGCTGTACTTCAGCCATTTTCTTAGCTGATGTTTGTTGTTTTAAACTTAAAGGATATAGACATAATTTAATTATAACAGTAAAACCTATTATAGCCAAACCAAAGTTTCCCAAAATATCATTTAAGAAATTTAATACATATCCTAGCAAGTCTGCTATTAATTCTATCATCTTTATCTCCTTTATTTTAAAGGATCATAACCACCTTTACAAAAAGGGTTACACCTTAATATTCTTTTAATTCCTAATCCCCAACCCTTGAAAAAACCATATTTTTCAATAGCTTCCTTGGTATATTCAGAACAAGTTGGATGAAATCTGCATTGATTACCCATTAATGGTGAAAAAATTATTTTATATAGCTTAATTAAAAATATACTTATTTTTTTCATATCAATAAATCTCTTTCTTGAAATAATTTATGCATATCTTTATAAATGTCTTGGCATTTTACATCTGTGTTTTCTTCTTTTGTTTTCCACATTACAAGTATGTTATATCCTTGTTTTAATAGCTTTTCGTCAGTTAAATAAGATTCTCTCATTAACCTTCTTATTCTATTTCTAAAAACACTGTTACCAGATTTTTTACTAACAATAAAGCAAAGTCTATTATTTACTAGCTTTTCAGATTTTTTATAATATATTGTTATATACTTTCCTTTTGCCCACTTACCTTTTGTTAAAATGTGCTTTACTTCATAGTTTTTCTTTATTGTGATTATTCTTTTCATATAACTCCTTGATTTGAAATAAAGACTACATTAAAACGCAGTCTTTATGCACAAATAGTCTTTCTTCCTTTATCTCTTCTTCTCTTTAAAACGGCTCTTCCACCTGCTGTTGACATTCTTTTTCTAAAGCCATGTTCTTTAGCTGTTTGAACCTTTTTAGGTTGATATGTTCTTTTCATACTTAGCACCTCCTAGTTATTTTTATATATAAAAGTTTACTCTGCAATATCCTCCATCAATTTGATGATATATACTGTTTCAACACTTTTATCAATTTCATTTCTTTGCATTATTACTTTGTACTTTATATCATTTGAGATTTTTACGTATTCTTCGCTATTTGCAATTCTACCATTTGTCATAAACAAAATAGCTGCTTTTTCTGGTGTTGCATTAATTTCATTATATTGCACATCACTTATATACACCGCGATTTTGCTATATTCATTGTTACCAATAAAAGATATAAAGTGCTTTAAATCAATACCATCTTGTACTTTTTCATATTCTTCTAATTGATTCAAAACAACTGGTGGTTCTACGTTTTCATTTTTTATACCTAAAAAATCATTAATAACTTCTTCGTTAAGAATTATTACATTCTCTTTAAGCATAACTATTAACAAACCACATAGTAAAGCTAACATAATGAATATGGTAACAATTACAGACAGTACGCTACCTTTTTTGCTTTTCATAAAAATATCTCCTTTATTTTATATAAATGCTTATAAATTATATCTTATATATTAATGTTTGTCAATTATTTTATAAGAAATTATGTAAATTTTTAATTAAAAAAAGTTATGCACATGTTTTTCCACAGTTTTTCATTTTTTTGTTAAAATAGCTTGATTATTTCAATTATTTTTGATATATTTTACATTATGAATGTTAGGGAAATAAAGTATTTAAGCATTATAGCTTTTTTTATTATATTTCTATACAAAAAGTGGATAAAAGAGGGATTTATGAAGGATTTTAGTGAAGTTTGGGACAAAATAATTGATGTTGTAAAAGAAGAAATGCCCAGTATTAGTTTAGATACATGGATTAAACCTTTAAAGATAATTGATATTACGGACAATAAAATTATATTACAAGCAACTACGGAATATCAAAAATCAATTATAGAAACACGTTATTTTGATTTGTTAAAAAATGGAATTAAATATGCAACGTTAAAAGATTATGAATTATCAGTTATACTTGATATGGAAAACAAAGATGAAAACGAAAACATTTCTAATATGTACGGTTATTCAAATACATCTTTAAATCCCAAATATACATTTGATACTTTTGTAATAGGTGACAATTCTCGATTTGCTCATGCAGCATGTGTGGCAAGCGCAGAAACATCTGCTTCACAATATAATCCTTTATTTATTTACGGTGGTGTAGGTTTAGGTAAAACACATTTACTACATGCTATAGGAAATTTTAGAATACATTTAAATCCAGATGCAAAAGTTTTATATGTAACATCAGAAAGATTTTTAAATGATTTAGTTAATGCTTTAATGGCAAATAAAAACGAAGAGTTTAGATTAAAATATAGAAATATAGATTTATTACTAATAGATGATATACAATTTATTGCAAAAAAAGAAAAATTACAAGAAGAATTTTTTAATACATTTAATGCTTTATATGAACAAGGTAAGCAAATTGTATTAGCAAGTGATAGGCCACCCAAAGATATACATCCGCTCGAAGATAGACTTAAAACAAGGTTTGAGTGGGGGTTAATAGCAGATATAGGTATGCCAGACTATGAAACAAGATTAGCTATCCTAAAGAAAAAAGTTATGTTAGATAAATTAATTATTGATGATAATATATTAGAATATATTGCTTCAAAAGTTGATACAAATATTAGGGAATTAGAAGGTACCTTAAATAAAATTATTGCTGAAGCATCATTAATAAATAAACCTATTACTTTAGAAAATGCTTTAAAAGCAATAAGCCATATGTCTTCATCAAATAACAAAACAATTACTGCTTCAAAAATAAAAGAAGCGGTTGCCAATTATTTTGAAATTCCAATATTAGAATTATCTAATAAAAGTAGAGTTTCAACAACAACATTACCTAGGCAAATTGCAATGTATTTATGTAGGGAACTAATACAAATGTCGTTTCCTAAAATAAGTAATGAGTTTGGAAAAAAAGATCACACTACATCAATGCACGCTCATGAAAAAATACAAAAAGCTATTAAAGATAATCATTTAGAAATAAAAGAAACTGTGGACAACTTAAAAGAACTGTTGATAACTAAATAGTGTTATTCCGTAAGTTTGCAAGATTTCTTAATTGTCGAATTTTCTGTAATAATGATGTACCAAAAGTTTCAAGAGTTATGAACATAGAGGTGTGGAAATGGTGTGGAAAACATGTGGATAATTAGGTTTTCCACTATGAACAATTTTTATACACATCTTGTACACATATTATGCACAGATTTATACACAAGAAAAAATTAATGATATCAGTATTTCCGTAGTGTTATCCTCTATTTCCACAGGACTTACTAATACTATTACTATAATAGATTAATTAACAACAAAGGAGTTTGAAATGAAAATTTTATGTGAAAAAGAAAAATTAATTAAAGGATTAAATTCTATACAAGGAGTTACAAATTCAAAAACTACATTACCAATATTACAAGGTATATTAATACAAACAAATAATAATGAAGTTAAATTAACAACTAATGATAATGAGTTAGGTATTGAATATGTATTTTCATGTAATGTAAAAGAACAAGGAGCTATTGTAGTTGATAGTAAAATGTTTTCTGAAATAATAAGAAAATTACCAGATAGTGAAATTAAGATAGAATTAAAAAATAATAATATATTAGAAATAGAATGCTTAGATAGTTTATATAAATTATCTACAATGAATCCAGAAGAATTTCCTGAATTGCCTGTTATAGAAATAGAAAAAAGTATAAAAATAAGTGATGTCAAATTAAAAAGTATGATAAAAAAATCAATAATAGCTATTAGCTTAGACGAAACAAAGCCTATATTTACAGGTTGTTTATTAGAAGTAGATAAGAATAATATTAAATTAGTATCAATAGATGGCTTTAGATTAGCATATACAAAAGAAACTATAAATAATGATTTGGAATTTAAATGCGTAATACCTGGTAAAACATTAAATGAAATAAATAAAATATTATCAGAAGAAGGAATTGATGTAACAATAGGTATAGCAAATAATCAAGTAATGTTTTTAATAGATAACTGTAAAGTTATTTCAAGATTATTAGAAGGTGAATTTTTAAATTACGAAACTGTTATTCCAAAAACAAAAGATACAAGAATTAAAGTAAAAACACAAGAAATAATCAAAGCACTAGAAAGAGTTTCATTGGTAAGTTTTTCTATAGAAGAAAAAAGTAGAAAATTTCCTGTAAAATTTGCAATAGAAGTAGGAAAATTAACATTAACATGTGATGGAAAAAACGGAAATGAATCAAAAGAAGAATTATATTTAGAAACAGAAGGTAAAGATTTAAACATAGGTTTTAATCATAAATATTTGTTAGATGCATTTAAAGCTTGTGATGATGAAGAAATTTACATAGATTATGGATCTAATATAGCGCCATGTTTAATAAAACCAATTGAAAACGAATCATATTTATTTATGGTTTTACCTGTAAGACTAACAGAATAATATAGGAGGATAAAATGACAGATCAAAAAGTTAATAATAATTATGGAGAAAACGAGATTCAAGTATTAGAAGGTTTAGAGGCTGTAAGAAAAAGACCAGGTATGTATATTGGAACAGTTTCTGCAAGAGGATTACATCATTTAGTTTATGAAATAGTGGATAACTCTGTGGATGAAGCTTTAGCTGGTTGTTGCACAGAAATAAATATCAGTATAAATAAAGGAAATACAATAACTGTTACAGATAATGGTAGAGGAATACCTGTCGGAATACATCCAAAGCAAGGAATACCAACAGTTGAAGTTGTTTATACAATATTACATGCTGGTGGAAAATTTGGAAATGGTGGATATAAGGTTTCTGGAGGATTACATGGTGTTGGAGCATCAGTTGTAAATGCTTTATCTGAATGGACAGAAGTAACAGTATTTAGAGATGGTGGGGAATACCGCATTAAATTCCAAAGAGGAAAAACTATAGAACCATTTATAAAAGTTGGTTCTTCAAATAAAACGGGTACAAGTGTAACTTTTAGACCAGATGATACAATTTTTGAAACAACAGAGTTTGATGAACAGGTATTAATACAAAGATTTAGGGAAATGGCATTTTTGATGAAAGGATTAAAAATAACTTTAATAGATAATAGAGTTGAAAATCCTGAAATGAAAGAATTTCATTATGAAGGTGGAATAAGTTCTTACGCAGAATATTTAAATAAAAATAAAGAAGTTATTAATAAAACACCTATATATATTGAAAAAGGTGGTAATACACCAGTGGAAATAGCAATTCAATTTAATAATTCATATACAGAAAATATTTATAGTTTTGTAAATAATATTAATACAATTGAAGGAGGAACACACCTTGAAGGTTTTAAAAGATCCTTAACTAAAATCTTTAATGATTATGCAAGAAAAAATAATATTATAAAAGAAAAAGAATTAAATTTACAAGGTGAAGATATAAGAGAAGGAATAACAGCTATTATAAGTGTAAAAGTATCAGAACCACAATTTGAAGGACAAACTAAAACCAAATTAGGTAATAGCGAAGTGACTGGAGAGGTTATTTCAGCTATGAATGAAGGTTTAGCACCATTTTTAGAAGAAAATCCTCCAATAGCAAAAGCTATATTAGAAAAATGCCTTAGTGCTTCAAGAGCAAGAGAAGCAGCAAGAAAAGCAAGAGAATTAGTAAGAAGAAAAAATGTTTTAGAAACAAATGCGTTACCAGGAAAATTAGCAGATTGTTCTGAAAGAGATCCTGCAAAATGTGAAATATTTATAGTCGAAGGAGATTCTGCTGGTGGTAGTGCAAAACAAGGTAGAGATAGAAGAATACAAGCGATACTTCCTTTATGGG
>Ga0265294_10009876_pt1 | contig 10937 bp, 20 predicted proteins | sample MunlanPumphouse3_FD_192504 | JGI IMG/M metagenome (GOLD analysis project Ga0265294, IMG submission 192504) | Groundwater microbial communities from a municipal landfill in Southern Ontario, Canada - Pumphouse #3 | ecosystem: Environmental > Aquatic > Deep subsurface > Groundwater | place...
CTTAGATTTTAAAAACCAAAATAATAATGTTATCCATCCTACGCAAAAACCAGTAGATTTATGTGAATATTTAATTTTAACATATTCAAATGAAGGTGAGACCGTATTAGATAATTGTATGGGTTCAGGTTCCACAGGAGTTGCTTGTATCAACACAAAACGAAATTTTATCGGAATTGAGAAAGATGATAATTATTTTGAAATTGCTAAAAATAGAATAGAAGAACAGTATAAATTAAATAAGATAGATAAAGAACATAAACAAAAAATAAAATAAATCATTTTGGATTAAAATTTATAATAATATTAATATTAGGAATGTTAGTGATGATATTACCTATATTATATTTAGGTAGTGATGCTATTATATTATCACTTGCTTCCGGTTTTAGTGTTGTTAATATATGTTTAGTTATTTTTAAAATGATTAAATAAAAGGAATACTAAATTATGAAAATTATTAATATTAAATCATCTATATTACCGGATCTTAGAATTCCTACAAAAGAAATGATAAATTTAGGTATTTGGTTTTTGTATAGTATTAATAATAATTATTATTTGTTAGTAACTGATGAAAAAAACTATATACTTAATAATTTTGGTTTAGTAATTTCAGAAAGAATTGATAAATCTACTAATGATCTAGATATTGAAAATATTATACATTTTTCTGATATTCTTATTGACGGTTTTAAATTTAATTAAGGAATAACATGATATATACTTCTTATTTTGCAAATCTTAAAAATGTTATTAATCCAATTGCTATTTGTGGTAAATCTCCGGATTGGTATACAGGTAAACAATATAAAAAACTAGCACCTAAGTGGTCATTTTTTAAAGATTATAAAGACGGTAAAATAACATCGGATGAATATGTAGTATTATATAATGAATTAGTATTAAGTAAATTAGATCCTCGAATTGTCTTAAATGAATTAATTGCTCTAAATGCTAATAATGATACTTTTACAATGATTTGCTATGAAAAACCAAGTGATTTTTGTCATAGGCATTTAGTAGCAGATTGGTTATCGTCTAAGTTAGGTATTACTATAGATGAAGCTGAAAGAAAAATAAAGGATAAGTAATATATGCCAACATGGAAACAAAGATATGAGATTCTCGAAAAAGAGGGATGGATAGTTTGTTGTGAATCTCCATTTGAAATTGAACATAAAGAAACTAGGGCAACTGCTTCTGGTTATGCCGCTCAAACTATAGCAGATTATTTATTAGAAAATAAAAAAAGGAAAATATGATTAAAATTTTAAAAAACTTAGATAAAATATTATTTACTTTTTGCTTTATTATGGCTATAATAAATCTTATTTCTATAAATAGTAATATTAAATTTTTAATATTTTTTTGTTTTTTAAGTTTATATTTTGAAATACTAATTTTATTTAAAGAAAAGGAATGATTTAAATAGATATTTATTAAAAATGAGGAAAATATGATATTACCTTTACCAAATAAAGATATTTTTGATATTAATTCAATTTTATTTAGAGCGAAATCTATTTTAAGTAAAGAATGGATATATGGATGGATATTTATTAATTCATTTTTTCCATATATTAAAGATATTAAAGATATAGATGGTATTGAAACAAAAATAGATATTACTTCTTTAGGTATTTTTACAGGCTTGTATGATTTTAAAAATGAAAAAATTTTTACCGGTGATATTATTTCTAATAGTAGGTATAATAATAAACATTTAATTATTTCTACTAATGGATCATTTAATGCTTTATCATTGGAAGAATATGAATTAATATATAATAATAAAATGTTAAATTTAAGTGATAGTAGTAAATTAACAAATAATTGGATTCAAGAATGTAAAAAAGAAATAATAGGGAACATTTATGATAATCCAAATTTATTTAATAAAGAATAAAGGAGAATAGTATGAAAATTTCATTAAAAATAAAAAAAGAATATGATGTTAAATATTTACAATTAAAAGTAACAGTTAGATATTGGGAAGATGCTACATTATATAAAAATATTATTTTAAATCCTGAAGAATGTGGAGAAAATGATGAAGATCATGAAATACCTTGTAATGATGGTAATATTTGGTTCCCTAAAATAGATGTAGATACCGGTGAAGTAGTAAATTGGACAAAAGGAATTAAAGCTGAAATACATTATAAAGTATGTGATGAAGGTATTTATGAATTATTAGATAAAGATAATAATATTATTTTTTCTCATGAAGGATATGTACCTTCTTCTATTTTAGGTATTGATGATGATAGTTTTGGAGATTATATTTGTATTACTATTGATGAAAATGGATTTATTAAAAACTGGGATCCGGATTTAGAACAATTTGTTAGTGAAAATTATGATGATGAATAATAGATAAAATATATGGCAAAATTATATTTTAGATATGGAACAATGAATTGTGGCAAAAGTGTGGCATTAATACAAGTAGCTCATAATTATGAAGAAAATAATAAAAATGTATATGTTTTAAAACCTGATATTGATACAAAAGGTAAAAATTATATTGAATCAAGAATAGGCTTAAAAAGAAAAATTGATTTTTATATTACAGATAAAATTAATTTATTAAATTATTTTAGATCTCATATTACTGATTGTATATTAGTTGACGAATCTCAATTTTTATCAAAAGAACAAGTTAATCAATTATGGAATATAACAAAAATATTAAATATCCCGGTTATTTGTTATGGATTGCGAACAGATTTTAAAGGTAATTTATTTGAAGGTAGTTCAGAATTATTTTCTAAGGCAGATGAAATTGATGAATTATATACCATTTGCTCATGTGGAAAACTAGCAAAATTTAATGGTAGATTTGTAAATAATGCATTCATACAATTTGGTGAACAAGTAGTAATAGATGAAAAATCAACTGTAAAATATGTTCCATTATGTGGTTCATGTTTTTTAAAATATAAAAATGGAAATTAATATGATAAAACCTAAATTCAAAATATGGAATTGGTCAATTAAAGAAGCAGATGAACTAATGTCTAAATCTGTATATAAAAATCAAAAATATTACTACTTAAATGGATTAACTGCTGAATATAAAGAAGGTTACGACCTTAATACATCTAAAATAATAAATATAGATTTTACAAAAAGAATAGTAGAAACCCAAAATTCTATTTATGAATTACAATATGAAGATTTTAAAGATCGAAACATTGAAGATGATGAAAGTAATATTTATAATAAACTAACTTCAATTAATAATGATAAATTAATAGATTGTCCTGATCTTGCTACTGAATATTATTCATGTGATAATTGGAAAATTTTATTACAAGAATATGAACCTTTATTTGATAGAATATTTATTAAAAATAATAAAAGGTATTCATTTCTTGGATTAATCTGGACATCAGATGATTTATATTTTTGTATGTATGAAATTGGTTCAGATAATAAAATGAATTTAATTACCTGTGTATGTGATTTAGATACTGCTGGTTATGTTTTAGCCTAATAAAAAATTGGTATTTATAAAAAAAAATACATAAATAATATATGATGATACTAAAATTGTTAAAATCAGAAATAAAAAAGATATTAAGTATATTATTTATACTTAAAGGTAGAGTAAGTATATAAAATTTTAGTAAATCTTAGCTTTTTATTTAAAAGAAGGTTTACAAAAACCTTCTTTTTGTTTATATTTACTTCCACATTGATAAGATCTTTGAATTATATCAGATAATTGAAAATTTCGGTATTAAATTAAAAATAAATGAAAAAAGGTTTACAAAATTAAAACTTTTTTATATATTTGAATTATAATAATATTGGTTCTTTGATATTCAATGCTTTCAGCATTAGATTAAATTGAATCATTATTTATGTTTTTTAATGCTCGAGTGGTGAAATTGGTAGACACATTTGGCTTAAGACCAAACGTTCGCGAGGATATAAGAGTTCGAGTCTCTTCTTGAGCACTATGAAATTTAAGATTGATAAATTATCTTTGCATTATAGCAATATGTCGGAATTAGGTATACGAAATGGATTCAAAACCCATCGCTTAATTGCATGAGAGTTCGATTCTCTCTATTGCTATTTTTCAAAACAGTGAAATAGTCTAACACTGTATAATAAAACGAAATGTGGGTGTGGTGAAATTGGTATCACTCTACACTTTTAATGTAGAATTCTGGATTCGAGTTCCAGCACCCGCACTATTTTTTAATTTGAATAAAATATTAAGGCCTCGTGGAGAAACTGGAAAGACTCCATAGCCTTAGAAGCTATTGGTTAAAAGCCATGTCAGTTCGAGTCTGACCGAGGTCATATTATATTAACGATGCATTAGCTCAGCTGGATAGAGCAACTGCCTTCTAAGCCGTAGGTCGTAAGTTCGAATCTTACATGCATCATATCTAGTATTAAAGATGAAAATAATTAAACTTAAAATAAAAAGTTTACAAAAATAGAATTTCTTATTATATTATAATCTATATTTGATAAATTTTGAATTTGAAAATCTAGGTTTTAATTATAATAATAGGTATTAAAAAATTCTTCATTGATGGGCAATAGACGATCGGTATCAGTCAGCGGGTCTTATAAGCTTGTATGTGTGAGTTCGAGTCTCACCCCATCAACTATTTTTAAATGCATAGCAGTCAGTTATCATAAATTGATTATTTTTTCAAATAATCTAAACCATTAATTAATAAATTTGTATAAGTGGATATAATAAAATAAAGATAAAATGTTGAGATTTTATGAATTATGTAAATATTTATTATTCTATTATAAATAACGCAAAATTTCAAAATAGAACAAAAAATATAAATGTATATTTTGAAGAACACCATATTAAACCTAAAAGTTTTGGCGGAGTTAATGATAAAGAAAATCTCGTATTATTAATAAATAGGAAAAGAGCTCAATTAGCGTAGTTTGGTTTAGCGCAATAGATTTACATTCTATGGGTCAAAGGTTCGAATCCTTTATTGAGCATTATATTATAGAGGTATGCGCGAGTGGTTTATGCGGACTGCCCTGAAAGCAGTTGTTACTGTAAAATCAGTACCGTGGGTTCGAATCCTACTACCTCTTTTAAAAAATTTAATACTGAATTTTTAAAAAATAGGAGAAATATTATGTACTATGAAGAACAAGTAATTGATAATAAATTAATGTTTAGGACTAGTCCGAATGGTGATTGGAAATTGCTTGATGGAGTTGTTGCCGATTTAATAAATTTATATTTATCAATGTCATTAGATACTAAAAGAATTTTTATGAAAAAATTAAAATCTATTAGAAAAAATGAAAAATGATAATAATTTATATGAACCATATAATTCACCAGATGGATGTGGTTGTATGATTGTTATTATTTTAATTATGATCGGTCTAATGTTCATTTTATAAAAGTAATTAATTAGTTAAATTGAATCTTCAAATTAAATTAATCGATTATATATGAAAATAATATGTATATTTAATTAATAATAAACTAAGAGATTTATAATATGAATGGTTTAGATGCAATTAATAAGATGATAAAAGACATTAAAAAAATGTCTAGAAAATCTTTTATTGCTTTATATGATTCAGTAGAGACAGATGATACTTCGAAGAAGACAATTAAAACTAGGAATAATAAACTATGAAAACTGAATGTGTTTTATTTACTGAAAATTCACAATATGCAATTGTAGCTGATATTTTTGCTAAAGCTGCAAATGTAGATTCTAAAAAATTAAGTGCAGGTGATACTCTTAGTAAAAATGAGTTTTATGATTTTATTGAAAAAACTCCTTATACAAGTATGATGGTTCATTTAGTAGATGCGATGAAAGATTTAGGTTATAAAATTGTTGAAATTTGATTTTTAAAAATTAAGGTTAATAAATATAATATGAAAAATATAATGATCCAAACTCGCCAACCAATGCAAACCTGGCATACACCAACAAAATTGATGTGGTGGTTCTGATTATATATTTTTAATAGATTAAAATATAAGAACTGCCTTTAATATAGGTAGTTCTTTTTGTTATGAAGTAAGAATTAACAGGCTATAGTGAAAGTTCAAATCCTTCTAGCTTGATAAAAACTTAACAGTCTAAAGTGTTATCTGGTTGCATGTATATTTTGGGAATATATGGTGAAGGTTCAAATCCTTCTAGACTGATAAATGTATTTTTTGCCGATATAGCATAATTGGTGGTGCAAATGATTTGTAATCATTAGGTTGTAGGTTCGAGTCCTATTATCGGCTTATTTTGATTTAGATTGAAGCCTATTCGTATAGAAGTAGTACAAGAGGTTTTGAACCTCTTAGAAGTGGGGCAGTACCATTATAGGCTATATTTTAACATCCCCGTAGTAGCATAATTGGTTAGTGCAACGAGCTGTGACCTCATCGATTTGGATTCAAATTCCAACTAGCGGGATTATTTTTTTAGGAATATAGTGTAACGGTAACATTCTGGCCTCCAAAGCCATGAAATTTTGGTTCAAATCCAGATATTCCTGTTATGGCAAATTAGCGCAATTGGTAGAGCAGTTCCTTCATACGGAAAAGGTTTATAGGTTCAAATCCTATATTTGCTATTACATTCTAGAAGTTCAAATGGATGAACACTTCGCTACGAACGAAGAAGTTGTCAGTTCAAACCTGATCTAGAATATATTTTTCACCAGATAAAAATACTACTTAATATTTTTTTTAATAAAAAAAGTTTTATTTATTTTTATCTTTTTTATGTAAAAATTATATAAAAAAGGAAAAATGAATGATTATTAAGGCTAAAAGTTGTGATGGAAAAGAACATGTATATATTGTAAAATATCAATATGATGCAAACCTAGCTAATAAGTATATAAAAGATAATTTTAATAGAAATATACTAGTTTTTGAACAAACTTATGTTACAAAGTGTTTAATTACTGAAATTACTTCTAATAAAAATGATATTATAAAAGAATCTATTACTTATACTGGGTATTCTTATTGTGAAGCTAAAGATAGGTATGATAAACATATTGGTAAATATATATCTTGTTTTAGAGCATTAAACAGTATGGATAATATTGATATAGACTTAAAACTTCAATTATTATATACACATCCTCATTTAAAAAGGATAGAAATTAAAAAAATTATTAATGAAATTTTACATAATTATAAATAATTTTATGGAGATATGGTCGAGTGGTTTATGACAACAGTTTCGAAAACTGTCAACTAAAAGGTTCGTGGGTTCGAATCCTACTATCTCTTTAATTTTTTATTATATTTAACATTATGGAATACAATTTAGAAATAGATGGAAATCAAAAATTATGGTTTATAAGTGATTTACATTTTAATCATCGTAAATTAACGCAATTAGATGAAAATAAATTTGAAATTGCTAGACCTTTTAATACCATTGAAGAAATGAATAATACTATATTTTCCAATTGGCAAAATACGGTAAAACCAGAGGATATTGTTATTTTTGCCGGAGATTTAATTATGAATACTCCAATGTCAAAAATAGTAGAAGAAGTAAATAAATGGTTTTTTCCATTAAATGGCTTTAAGATTTGGCTTAAAGGTAATCATGATGGAATGATTATAAAGAATTTAATTAAACGAAATTTTTCTTTTAATGATATATCACTTCATCGTAATTATTTATATTTTAAGTATAAAAATAAAGATATATTTATTCAACATTATGAATATCAAAATTTTGATGAATATTCAAAAAAATTAGATATAGAAAAAACATTATTTGTTCATGGTCATACTCATTCTAATGAAAAGGTATCTTATATTGGAAACAGAAAATTACATAATGTTTGTTTTGAAGCAAGAATTAATCCGGTTTCATTTGAAGAACTAATAAAAGAATAAATTACTAAAAAGGACTAAATATGAAAAACTTATTTAAAAATCTTAATATTAAATTTAAAAATTTTTCTAAAGAAACTGAAAATTATTTTACTTTACAATTTTTTAAATTAATTGTAAGTGGAATTTTTTTCATTCTTATTATTAAACTATTATCTAAATTGTTTTTTTAAAAATCTAATTTTGCTCCGACTTTGATATTTGCTTTATATCCAGAAGTAGTTGATAAATTAGTTTTTTGAATTGAAGCTCCGATGTATATTGGAGCTAAAATTTTGTATTCTGCTCCTAATTCTGCACCAAAAGATAAATCAATATTTTGAGTAGATGTTGTAGATATATTACCAAATAATGAGAATTTTTTATCTATAGGCGTAATAGTTTTTTCATGAATTATAGTTGATGAACTACTATCTTTTTTAGTTAAGGCAAGATTTTTTTCTAATTGATTAATTGTTAAATCTTTTTCAAAACTTTCTTTTTTTACACTATTAATTGAATCCTGAAGAGATATGATGATCTTTTGTGATGTAGCTATATAATCATTATTCTCTATATAAACTTCCTTAATACTATCTTTATAAATAATCCTGGTTAGTATTTTAGAAGTATGTGAATTAATACTATCTTTATAAGATAATGAATCTTTCTTTAATAAAATACTAGAATATTGACTATCTAAAGAAGAATATTTTAATACCATTGCTAAACTATCAACTTTATAAGTAGAATCGATATAATGTTTTTCTACTTTATATTGATTATTAATTTCATTAATTTTATTTTTTGAAAATAATCCTCCGATAAGTATTATCGATAATAAAATCAATATTATGATTATTTTAGGCTCTTTTAATTTTTCCATATTTTCTCCTTATTCTATTTAATAGAAACTCATTTTATTAAATATTATACATTTTATAGATAAATAACATCTTATTTTTTATAAAAGAATTTTTTTAATTTAAAAATTATTATTTTTTAGATATAACTTAAATAAAAATAAAAGGAAATTAGAATGGAACTTAATTTACTTGGAACTTATAGAAATGGAAATTATAATGTTTCTATTTATGAAGATGGAACTAAAATTAGATTTGCAAAAGAATTATCTGAAAATGATAATTTTGAAGCTGAATTTCCAGAATCTTTCGATTTTAAGATTACTGGGTTTTGCGATGCAGGCTGCCCGATGTGTTTTCCAAAAAATACAATTATTAAAACTTTAGACGGAAATAAAAGAATACAAGATATTAAAGAAAATGATATTGTGGTATCATATAATTTAGAAGAAAATAAAAAAGAATTTAAAAATGTTATTAACGTATTTAAAAATTTTTACAAAGGAAAATTAATTGTTTTTCATTTTAATAATACTATTTTAAAATGTACTCCTAATCATAAAATTTTTACTAATAATGGATGGAAAGAAGCTAAAGATGTTAATCTGAATGATGAATTATTTTCATTTTAATTAAAAATATGATAAAAAATTGTAAAAGATGTAATAAAGCATATGAAACTAGTAATATTAGATCTAAAAATTGCGATGAATGTAAAAATAGAAATTATTATTATTCAAAATTATATAAAAAAATATGTAAAAAGTGTAATATTGAATTTTTAGCTAGAGGTAAACAAACTCTTTGTGATGAATGTAGAAAAATAAGACCGAAATATAATTTTAAGAATCAATATATAGTATATCATAGTTGTAAATACTGTAAAAAAATAGTATCTAAGGAAAATAAAAATAAAACTAGAAATTTAGATTCACATACCATAGAAGATATGGTATGTGATAATTGTAAAAAAACAATAGTTAGAGAAAATAGATCGATTAAGATGAAATTAAATAATCCTTCATATAAAACTAAATTTAAAAATGAAAATGAATATAATGAATATATTTTAAAAAAAGAAAAAATAAAGGAATATAAAAAATCTCCTGAATACAAACAAATACTAAAGAAAAACCTTTCTGATAGAATGAAAAAAGAAAATCCAATGTATAATGAAGAAACTAAAAAGAAAATATTAAATACTATTAAAGAAAAAAGGAAAAACGGAGAAATAAAAACTAAAAAGGGTAAAGATTCTCCTTTATGGAAAGGTAATAGGTCTAATTATCGTCATTGGAAAATAATTTTATTTCCATGGAGAAGAAGATTATTAGAAAAAGCAAATTTTTCATGTCAATTATGCGGTAAAAAAAAATGTGAATTAAATGTACATCATTTATATCCATATAGATTAATAATTAAAGAAATTAAAGAAAAATATAATATTATAGATATGTCAATAATTAACTTGGATGATGAACTTGGTAAAGTTATAGCTAAAGATATAATAGATTTTCATGATACCCATGATATAGGTATTGTAGTTTGTACTAATTGTCACTCAAAAATAGATAAATTTTATAAAAAAAGGAAAACTAATGAAAATAAATAAAATAACAACTGAAAATTTTAACAATTATGTATATAATTTTGAAGTTATGCATAATCATAATTATTTTTCTAATGGCATATTAGTTTCTAATTGCCATGAGAATTCATCAATAAAAGGAAAACATGCTGATATTATGTCTCCTTCTTTTATTGATACTTTACATCCTTTTACCGAAATTGCCATTGGAGGAGGAAATCCATTAAGTCATCCAGATTTAATTCCTTTCTTAGAAAAATTAAAGGAAAAACAAATTATTGCTAATATGACAGTTAATCAAATGCATTTTTTGATTCAAGAAGAATTAGTTAAAGAATTAGTAGATAAAAAATTAATTAAAGGCTTAGGTATTTCAGTTATTTATCCTGATGATATGTTAATTGAAACTTTAGAAAAAGGTAATTATACTAATGTGGTTTTCCATGTAATTAATGGTTTATTTACAAAAGAACATTATGATTCATTAAAAAAGTATAGTAATTCTAAAATTTTATTTTTGGGATATAAAGATTTACGAAGAGGCATAAATTATCATAAAAATAATAATTTAGAAGTTGAAAAAAATAAAAAATGGTTATTTGATAATTTGGAAGAAATG
>Ga0265294_10009877_pt1 | contig 10936 bp, 10 predicted proteins | sample MunlanPumphouse3_FD_192504 | JGI IMG/M metagenome (GOLD analysis project Ga0265294, IMG submission 192504) | Groundwater microbial communities from a municipal landfill in Southern Ontario, Canada - Pumphouse #3 | ecosystem: Environmental > Aquatic > Deep subsurface > Groundwater | place...
TCAAAGAGAGAAGTAATTCTTTGCCATGAGGGAAGTGATATCACCATTGTTGCAAATGGCATCACTGCTTCTTTTGCAACCGAAGCAGCAAAACTCCTATCCAGAGAAGGAATTATGGCCGAAGTTTTGTCTGTCCCCTTTGTAAAGCCATTGGATGTTGAAGGCCTAGTTAAGAGTGTAAAGAAATCAGGAAGAATTCTCTGTGTAGAGGAACATACCTTAATGGGTGGCTTTTCTAGTGCAGTATGTGAGGCTTTCATGAGCAGGGGCGTACATTGCATGTACGATGCAATCGGAATTGATGATACCTTCACTGAAACAGGAGAATACATTTCCCTGTTGGCTGAATATGGGATTAGTACTAAAAATATCGTTAGTCATGCAAAAGCACTTTGTAAATAGGAGAATATGAAATGGATCAGATTGAGCGAGCTTATGAACTTCTTAAGGAATGGAAAGGTGATAATTATATCTTTGGTCTTGGTGTTCTCAATCAGATTGGTAAGATTGCTACCGGCTATGGTAAGACTGCCTTGCTAGTTAGTAATACCACATACATGAAGCCTGTTGCGGATAAAGTTGTTGAGTATCTTAAGTCTTTCGGCGTGTCTCTTGCAGGTGGAACCATCTGCCCTGATGCGAAGCCTAATGCTCCGCGCGAGGATGTATACAGGATTGAAAGTTATATTCTTCATACCAAGCCCGATTGCATTATTGCTCTTGGTGGTGGTTCTACTATTGATGCTTGTAAGGCAGCAAACGTCCTTGCCATCCTCGGTGGCGAAGTCTCTCCTGAAATTGATCATTATTTTGGTACAGGTATTGTCAGCAAGGAACTTGAGGCTACTTGTACGAAACTTCTTCCTCTTATAGCAGTGGAGACTTCAGCTTCTTCAGGTGCACATCTCACCAAGTATGCCAATATCACAGATCCGGTTGTCGGACAGAAAAAACTTATCGTTGACACCGCTATCGTTCCTCGCATCAGCTTGTTTGATTATGAGGTTACCGTCTCTATGCCTGTCAAAGTCACGATTGATGGTGCGCTTGATGCTATCGCCCATACTTTCGAAGTTTTCTGTGGTGCAAAAAAAGATACATATGACAAGGCAAAGAATCTTGCAGAATGTGCTATTAGCCTTTGCGCTGAATATGCAAAGAAACTGGTTGAGAATCCTGCCGATCTCAAAGCTAGGGAAGCAATAGGATTGGCAACCGATCTTGGTGGCTATGCAATCATGATTGGTGGTACTTCAGGTGCGCATCTTACTAGTTTCTCCCTTGTTGACATAGTTGGACATGGAACTGCTTGCGGCATCATGAATCCGTATTATGCTATTTTCTATAGCAAAGCAATCCAACCCCAGTTGAAGGTGGTTGGTAATATCTTTAAGTCGTTTGGTTACACAGACGCTGCAATAAGTAATCTTTCTGGCCGTAATCTTGCTGTTGCAGTTGCGAAGGCAATGATTGCCTATGGCAAAAGCATTAATGCGCCTACTACGCTTAATGAGCTTAAAGGTTTTGGAGAGCAACACATACAAAGAGCTCTTGCGGCAGCAAAAGATACTCAACTTGAGATGAAATTGAGGAACATGCCAGTTCCTCTGAATGCTTCACTTGTAGATGAATATATGGAACCAATTCTTCGTGCGGCGGCAACAGGGGACTTAACCATTATCAAGGAGATGTAGTGCAAATCCCCTTTTTGCATACCAAGAGGAGAATGTTATATGGCGAAGAAAAAGTTGGTTATAAAGAAAGTAAATGATTTTGTGTTGTCAATACTAATGCTTATAGTTGGTTTATATGTCGTATTTGGTCCAAAAACGGTAAGTCATATCGCTCAAAATGGTCTTGGCGGTTTTTTTGCCCGTCCGGATGTCTATATGAAAGCATTGGCAGTTGCTCTAATTGTCCTTTCCATAATACTAATCATCAAATCGATTGGATTTGTCGAATTTGGAGAAAAGATTGAAGGATTTAAGTTCTATGTGAATAGGGAAATCATATTTACGACCATTCTGTTGATTGTCTATACAATTGTTCTGCCTAAGATAGGATTCTTCATCAGCACTTTTTTGATGGTAGTCTCTTTGGTTTTGATTTTTTCATATCGCAAGATTGCGCATGATAAGGATAAGAACAAGAAATTAAAAAGATTAATTATTGTTTCAATCATCTATTCAACGATTCTCGTTTTGATAATGTACTTGTTGTTTACGTATTTGTTTGGGATTTCTTTACCTTAATTTATTAAAAAACTTTAGGAGGTTCTCAATGAAGAAGTTTTTAGTGGCTTTTGTGGTGCTGGTTGTGTCAACATCAATGATGTTTGCACAAGGAAATGAGGAATCAGTAAAAGCATATCCTCAGAAAAATGTACAGTGTATCATTCCATATGCACCAGGTGGTGGTTCTGATATCTTGACAAGAACAATTATGAAGTTCATTAAGATGGATCATCCACTTGTAGCAGTCAACGTTGAAGGTGCTGGAGGCATGATTGGTTGCATGCAGGCTTATAATTCCCCCAATGATGGATATACTATTCTGGCCCATAATCCAATGGACGTAGTATCTTATTCTTTGAGCGGACAGACTGATATTGCACTGTGGTCCGAATTGGTCACAATTTGTACGGTTGTTTCTGATTTTAATGTTGTTTCAACCAACAAACAAAGTGGTTGGAAGACTCTTGAGGAAATGGTTTCTTATGCAAAGGCCAATCCAGGTAAAATCAAATGGGGTGTTACTGGTGCACAGACGGTTAATATGGCTGATACAGTAAGGATTGTTAAGGCTCTTGGCCTTACTGGTCTTGTGACGCTAGTTCCTTATGACGGTGGTGCTGCTTCCAAGACGGCATTGATGGGTAACCACATACAGGTCGAGACAAATTCCAGTAGCGATATAAGGTCTTCCGTTCAATCTGGGGATTGCATTCCTTTGATGGTTGTCAATGATACTAGGATTAAGGCATTGCCGAATGTTCCAACTTCGATTGAGAAAGGTATCAATGTTTCGACTGCAAAACCCAGAGGATATTATGCTCCTAAAGGTACTCCTCAGGTTGCTATTGATTATCTATCCAATGCAATCAAGAAAGTTACCGAGATGCCCGAATTTGCCACAACAGTTGAGAATCTGGGTTTACAGGTTGAGTTTACCTCAGGATCTGATTCCGTTCAGAAGGTTGGTAAATGGGTTGTCGAACTTAAGCCTTTTTTCGCTCAGTTTAAGTAGGGCTTGTTGCTAAGTGACGGTTGGAAACTGTTAGGCAGAGGCAGTTTTGTAATATATATCATACAAGGCTGCTTCCTGTTAATTGCTACTAGTTTGTAGGAGGAGTTCTCATGAACGCTATTCTTGTTGGATTCCAAGTGCTGTTTTCAAATCCGATGAATCTTGTTTTGTTGACATTTGGAATTTTCATGGGTATTTTCTTTGGTGCCATTCCAGGTTTAACAGCAACCCTTGGCGTTTGTCTGATGATACCTTTTACTTTCAATCTTTCTGCTGTAGAAGGTGTAACCTTATTAGTGAGTATCTATGTTGGAGGTATCAGTGGTGGCTTGATTACAGCAACACTGATTAATATTCCAGGTACTCCCTCATCTATATTCACCTGTCTTGATGGTTATCCCATGGCAAAACAAGGAAAACCTGATGTTGCATTGGCCATTGGAGTTTTTGCTTCCTTGATTGGTGGCACATTCTCTGCAGCGGTCCTTTTTGGAATTGCACCTCAGCTTGCTAAAGTTGCTTTGTTCTTTGGAAACTGGGAATATTTTTCTGTTGCTTTGATGGGTATTGCCATTGTTGTCGCTATGTCAGGCAGGGAACTGATTAAAGGTTTAATGGGAGCAATCATTGGTTTACTTTTAGGGGCTGTTGGAATGGATGCGGTCACCGGTGTTTCTAGGTTGACATTTGGTAACTGGCAACTTCAGGGTGGAATTTCCATGACAGCTTTGATGATGGGGCTTTTTGCCATTCGCGAGATTTTTGACCAGACTTCCGAGATGCACCAGGAAAAAATGAGAATCAAACTTGGTAAAGTTTCATTCTTACCTCCTTTCAAGGAAATGAAAGATTGCTGGAAATCCATTGGTATTGGTTGCCTTATTGGAACCGGCATCGGTATTCTTCCTGGCATTGGGCAGAATGCTGCTACCATTCTATCATACAACCAGGCAAAAAATGTTTCGAAACATCCAGAACTGTTTGGACATGGAAATCCTGAAGGTATTTGTGCCTCTGAATCTTCGAACAATGCTGTTAATGGTGGTGCTTTGATCCCGCTACTAACGCTTGGTATTCCTGGAGATATGACGACCGCTATGTTAATTGGTGGATTGATGATTCATGGTTTACAACCCGGACCATTGCTCTTTAGTTCTAATGTTGAGGTTGTCGGGGCCGTAATGGTAGCGTATTTCATTGCTAACTTTGTGATGTATTTTATGGAATTGGGGTTGATGAAAGTGTTTGTCAAGATGATTAACGTGAAGCTTTCATTGTTGTTTCCTGCAATTATCGTCTGTTGCGTGCTTGGTGTCTTGGCGTTGAACAATAGAATTTTTGACGTTTGGATTCTGATTATCTTCGGTATTGTTGGTTATATTTTAAAGCAATTGGACATTGATCTTACTCCTGTTATTTTAGGCTTCATTCTTGGGCCAATTGTGGAGAAATATTTCAGGATGGGAATGATTTCTGGAAATGGACATTTTTCAGACATCTTTACAAGACCTGTAGCCGTTATATTCTTGATTATTTCTGTGATGTTCATTGCAATTCCGTATATGAAAAAACTTGTTTTGAAGACTAATGGTAAAAAGACTGCATAGCTGAAATTATATGGGAGGTGAGTTACATGGAAAGTTTGAAAGGAATGGTTGCGATTATTACTGGCGCTGCTCAAGGTATGGGGAAAGGAATTGCCTTTGGACTGGCTCAAAGGGGTGTTGATGTCGCAATTTGTGATATAAAAGAATCCTTGTTGATGGAAACAAGAAAAGAGCTTTCTGAAGCTACTGGTCAGAAAATATTCGCAAAGAAGGTTGATATCTCCAACGAGAGTCAGGTGAATGATTTTGTTTCTGATGTAGAAAACTTTTTTGGTAAGATTGACATTTTGGTCAACAATGCAGGTGTGCATCCATTAAAACCAATTGAGGAAATTACAAGTCAGGAATGGGATTTTGTATTCAATGTAAATGTCAAGTCTGATTTCTTTTTTTGTAAGGCTGTCCTTCCTGGAATGAGAAAGAGAAAGTTTGGTAGGATTATATGTATTTCTTCTGAAGCTGGAAAGAATGGTGGAACAATCGCTGCATTGCATTATGCTGCGTCCAAAGGAGCTGTTCTTGGTTTTATAAGAAATCTCGCTCAGCAAGTTGGGGCTGATGGTATTACCGTCAATGCTATTGCGCCAGGAAGAATTGCTACTGCTATGGCAGGGACTGTTTCCTCTGAGGAGAATCAAAAATTTATTGATAAGAGCATAATCAAAAGTTTGGGCAAACCTGAGGATGTAGCCTATGCTGTATGTTATTTGGCAAGCAAGGAAGCTTCTTTTGTTACTGCTGAAACTATGGCTGTCAATGGCGGAACTCTGAGGGATTAACGCTTCTGTTACGATAATAAAAAAACAGGGACTATCAATATTGATGATTCCTGTTTTTTTATGTTTGCAAGATTAGTAAATTTGCAAATTAATAGGGTAGGTCATGGAAAATATGCTTTTTCATCAACTTGCAGGCTTGCTCAGGTTGTTTTTCCTTGATAAGTTCAATAAGTTGCATATGTTGATCATAATAAGTCTTAAGTGCTTCTTCTTTGATAGATTGTGCGATGCGAATCTTAAGTATTTGAGCATCAAGTTTTAACAATAAAGAGAGCAGAATATTGTTCTGGGTTGCTCTTGCCATAGCAATATGAAATTGACTATCTTCCTGGAACAATGTCGACTGGTCTCCAGCATCAATGGCTTTTAGACATGCATTTGCATGGTCTTCAATCTCAGTGAAATCAACATTAGCCATTTTGCACAAAGTTCTAATTGTTAATTCCTCCAGTGTAAGCCGCACAGTACAAATGTCTATGGCTTCTTTATTCGTAATGATACTGACCATTGCGTTGGTGCGAGGATTGAGTGTGATAAGTCCATATTCGGAAAGTCTTTTAATGGCTTCTCTAATGGGAGTACGAGATACTCCAAGTTTTTCTGCAAGTTGTTCTTCGGCTATTTTTTCCCCACCTTTAATTTCTTCATTCAAAATCTGATCTTTTAGGTTTTCATAAACCATATCCGCAAGACTCTGAGGTTTAATTTTCTGCATCTTTTACACCATTTTTGTTTTTTTCAATCTATATATTATTATATAAAGATTTTGACATAATTGGCAAGTAATGGTAATGTTAAAAGTATACAGTATACAAAGTATTTATCAAAGGAAATCTGTAATGAAAATTAAAAACCCTCTTGGAATGAAATATAACGACTTGATTCTTCCTGACAATACCTTTGTTGTGAAGATGAAAACCCCTTCTGTCATCGCCAATCCTGCAATTACCATTGCTAACGCTTTAGAACATCCTATTGATTGTGATCCTTTGAGCGTTGTGGCATCAAAGAAACTCGAAGTGAAAAGGAATGCCACGGCTTGTGTCGTAGTTTCAGACAATACCCGGCCGGTTCCTTATAGGGGGGAGGAGGGCATTCTTCTGCCTATCATTGAGACCTTGCTTAAGGTTGGGTATCAAAAGGAAAATATTCTGATTCTTGTTGCCACAGGTACTCACAGGGTCATGATGGATGACGAATTGAAAAAAATGATTGATTCACGGATTTTCTCGATGGGAATCAAGATTGTCAATCATGATTGTGATGATGATGCAAACCTTGTTTACAAAGGTGTCACCTCCAGAGGGACACATATGTATCTCGATAAGCGTTATGTAGAAGCTGACCTCAAAATTGCTACAGGACTTGTGGAGAGCCACTTTATGGCAGGCGCATCGGGGGGGAGAAAAGCAATATGTCCCGGTCTTATTGGGAAGGCCAGCACCTATGTGTTTCATGGACCGGCCTTTATGGCAGATCCGAACAGCAGGGATTTGAATCTTGAAGGCAATCCCGTCCATGAGGAGAGTTTGGAGGTAGCCAGCACGATTGGAGTCGATTTTTTGGTGAATGTCACTCTTGATCAAAATTTTCATGTGACTGGTATTTTTTGTGGAGCTCTCAACACGGCCCATTTAGCTGCCGTAGAGATGATTAAGAAGACTGTGAGGACGCCTGTTCCTCATGAAGCCGATATTGTAATTACACATGGTGGGTTTGTTGGTATCAATCATTATCAATGTGCAAAGTGCGGAGTTGCTTCCCTTGGGGTATTGAAGGAAAATGGATACTTGGTGGTTATTGCGAATCTCACTGACAAGGGTAATGTTGTCGGTTCGATAAATTACCGTACAACCGTGGCTCTCTTGAAACTCCAAGGAGCCGATGGATACGTCAGGACCATCTCAAGTCCTGATTGGACCTTCATCCCTGAACAGTGGCAAGTCCAGATGTGGGCTAAGGTCTTCAAGAAGATTCCTATGGACCATATGCTTTTTTATGCTCCTCAACTCAATACCCTTATGTGGCAAGGGCTTCCTGGTGTCAATGCCGCTTTGTTTGTTGGAGACAATCCTGGTAGTGATTGTTTTTCCAAGGCTGTGTCTGGAGCCATTTCATATATTGAGAAAAAAGAGAATGAAAAAGTTTCCGACTTGAACATTATCTATATCCCTGAGGGTCCCTATGTTGTCCCCTATGTACAAGGAATGGATTGATATTCAATCCATGATTTACTGATGGACTTTTGGGGATAACAGTCCAGAAGGAATATTTGTTTTCTTAATAATAAGGGTAAGAAAAGATTGAGTAAAGTTGTCTTGTTCGGTAAAATCATACTAACATAATATTAGTTCCTGAAGGAACCAAAGCATTCAGAAGAATGCCATTATCAACAAGTTTTCTTAGGATTTGTTTTTCATAACAGAATTGCCATGAAGGTGATTTGTCTCTTGAAAGAGGCATCGTCTTTGTGGCGTTTTTTATACTGGGTGAAAAAGAAGAGGAAAACTGATGGTGATGGTTATCGAGGGAACGGGACTTGGATATTCCTATGAGTTTGATGGAAGCGCTGTGCTTGCTTTGGAGGATGTTGATATCACCATCGGCAAAGGGGAATTTGTTACTATCCTTGGGCAAAACGGTTCTGGAAAATCCACATTGGTGAAACATCTCAATGCACTTTTACCCATACAAAAAGGCCATCTTTGTGTGGAAGGGCTTGATGTAAGGCTTCAAGACAACATCTGGAAGCTTCGCCGTTTGTGCGGTATGGTATTCCAAAATCCGGATAACCAGTTTGTATCCTCGATTGTGGAGGAGGATATCGCTTTTGGGCTTGAGAATTATGGAGTACCTCAAGAAACTATAGCAAAAAAGGTCAAAGAAGCTCTTCATTCAGTGGGAATGGATGACTTCGGGAAACGAGCTTTGAACACTCTCTCCGGTGGGCAGAAGCAAAGGGTGGCTTTGGCTGGTGTGCTTGCCCTTGATCCGGATATCATCGTTTTCGATGAAGCTACAGCGATGCTTGATCCTCAGGGCAGAGAGGAAGTGCTCAATATGATCAACGACCTTCACAAGAAGGAACACAAGACCATTGTGATGATCTCTCATTATGTTGATGAAGCCGTTCTTGCAGACAGGATCTATCTGATTCATAAGGGAAAGATACTAAAAAATGGGACACCACAGGAAATTCTTACAAATTACGCCTTGATGCGGAGTGCCGGCCTTCTCCCGCCGATTCCCGTACTTCTGTACTACGATTTGAAAGCCAGTGGCATTACGTTATCCTCCTGCCCTCTCACCAACGAAGAACTTGTGGAGGAAATATGCAGATTGAGCTAGAGGAGGTATCCTATGCCTATGAAGAGGGGCCAGTGGTACTGAAGAATATCGACCTTTCCATTGAGGAAGGTTCCTTCGTTGGTTTCATGGGACGTACAGGGTGCGGGAAAACGACATTGATCCAGCTCATCGCAGGGCTGCTTGTTCCTTTTGAAGGCAAAGTACTGATTGACGGCAAGGATATCAACAGCAAAAAATACGACAGGAGTGAATTGAGACGGAAAGTGGGGGTTGTCTTCCAATATCCGGAATATCAGCTCTTTGAGACAACGGTGGAGAAGGATGTCGCATTCGGACTCAAATATAGCGGACTTGATCGTGAGGATATCAGACAACGGGTCAAGGAGGCTTTGGAAACGATGGGTTTTTGCTTTGAGAATATCCGGTTGCAATCTCCATTGGCCCTTTCCGGAGGAGAGAAGCGTCGTGTTGCGATTGCGGGAGTACTTGCAGTAAAACCAAAGATTCTCCTTTTTGATGAACCTGTTGCGGGTCTTGATCCCTTGGGCAGGGAATCTTTTCTTCAGCTTCTTTCACATCTTAACAATGAGGGGACTACAATCATCATGGTCTCTCACAATGCCGATGCCCTGGCTGAATGCGCCAAGCGCCTGATTGTGCTTGAGAATGGCAGGATTGCCCAGGACGGGACGGTTTCAAAAGTGTTCTTTGATATTGACTACATGAAGTCACTCCATGTCGGGGTAAGCACCGCAAGGCTAGTATCGGATATGCTTCTACATGAAGGAATTGCCGTTACGAAGGATACCGTCAGGTATGACCAGCTCCTTTGTTCCCTTAGGACAATCCTCAAAGGGAAAGGCTCCTTATGAAAGATTTGCTGGTGGGACGATTCATACCCGGAAAGTCACTCCTCTATCAGCTTGATGCAAGGGTGAAACTTGTAAGTCTTCTTTTGTTGCTTCTGGCCATAATCATGGCAGAGACGGCCCGGCAATACTTGCTGTTGCTTGGTGCCATTGGGATGATTCTTGTCTTGTCTGCAATCCCTGTTCGCGCTGCCTTGGGTTCCCTTGTCCGGATGTGGCAATTCTTTCTTATTGTTTTTTTGATGAATGCGTTTTTTTTTACTGATGCCAATCCTTTGTGGACATGGGGGATATTCCACCTTTCTTTTCAGGGTTTGGCCCAAGGGGCGAATGTGGTGGTACGTATCCTCTTGGTCATGGTACTGAGTAATATCCTGACCTGTACCACAGCCCCCATGGAAATTACCTTCGCAGGAGAAAGACTGCTGAGGCCATTGGGATGCCTTCATGTTCCAGTCGAAGAGGTCGCGATGATTGTAAGTGTCGCAATCCAGTTCATCCCTATCTTGGGAGAAGAGGCACAGATGATACGGAAAGCCCAGATTGCACGGGGGGCAAGATTCGAGAGCAAAAACTTGCTGGAGAGAGCGACAAGTCTTTTCCCCTTGGTCATCCCTCTCTTTCTCGCTGCCTTTCGAAGAGCGGATGAACTTTCTCTTGCAATGGAAGCACGTGGTTATAAGAATGCTCGTGAACGGACGAGAAAGAGACCGGAACCCTTGCATGCAAAAGACTACCTTTTTCTGGGCTCAATTCTGTTGTTGAGCTTGTTCTCAGTGTCAATCCGTGGTTGAGCAAGCTGGTGACGGCTTGAAAATAATAGGTTCAGGAGGAATAAAATGAACACGATGTCAAATGTGAAGCGATCTCTTGTTGCGGCGGTATGCATCGCCTTGGGAGTGGTGTTGCCAATGGCCTTCCACTCGGTGAAGAATGCAGGAAGCATCTTCTGCCCGATGCACATACCCGTATTGCTTTGTGGTTTGGTCGATGGCTGGGCTTTTGGGTTGCTTTGTGGTTTGGTCACTCCATTGCTTTCAAGCCTTCTTACGGGTATGCCTCCGATGGCATATCTGCCTGCCATGATGATTGAACTTGCGGTATATGGGTTGGAAGCAATGGAGTG
>Ga0265294_10009878_pt1 | contig 10935 bp, 11 predicted proteins | sample MunlanPumphouse3_FD_192504 | JGI IMG/M metagenome (GOLD analysis project Ga0265294, IMG submission 192504) | Groundwater microbial communities from a municipal landfill in Southern Ontario, Canada - Pumphouse #3 | ecosystem: Environmental > Aquatic > Deep subsurface > Groundwater | place...
TCTCCACGAAAGAAGCTATGTGGTCATAATGACACGCGGACATGCCCTGGATGCAGAGGCTGTGGCAATAACGGACAAAAAGCCCGGAGCATATTACGGAATGATCGGCTCCCGCTCAAAGATTGCCGCGTTGAGAAAAATGTTGTTGGCGCGGGGCGTATCGCAGGAACATCTCGACCGTATACACCAACCGATAGGGCTTCCGATAAAAGCCGAGACTCCTGAGGAGATCGCCGTTTCTATCCTTGCCGAGATCATCGCGGTAAAAAGAGGTGGCGGCCTTGATGATCTGAGAAAGGCTGTCCGGTCATAACAGCTTTAAGAATAATAGAGAAGAGGGAGCGGGCATCTGCCCACTCCCTCTTCTCTATTATTTTATCAGGGCTGAATACTGTTGCTTCCTTCTATTTCAGCAAGTTCCTCCGCCGTTATCTTTTTGTAGCCCTTCGGTTGCGAAAAAAACTCTGCGGGCGGCCTGCCCAGTTTGATGTTTACGTATTCGTAAGATGTTTTTCCGTCGAGTGACTGTGTCTTTACAGGCACAGGAAAGTTGTCCCTGTACCATTCATGATACCGGTCCCTGCTCTCTCCGTTGTTGTATTTGACTGTGACAAGGTATTTTTTGAGCCTGTAGCTGTCAACCATTTCATGCTCAATAAATTCCTTCGAAAGATCGCCTGTGTCCATTTCATGGGCCCCGGCGTAATTTTGCTTTGGTTCGCCAAGATATGGCTGTTCAACGTACTTCCTGAGTTTTGGGAATATCAGCCATATCACTTTTTTATCGTGCCTGGTTACTACGACCTCGTCACTTCCCTCGAGTTCGTATCGTGACATGTTTTCCGCTACGAATATCTTTCCCCTCTGCTCCACACCGTTGTCCTTCTCAATAATAAGCGCGCTGAATTCAACGGCATCAGATGACCAGGAACTCGCTGGGATCATCAAGGAAAAAAGCATTATTGCAATTACAATCAGACGACGCATGTGATCACCTTTTCAGTATGGATTTGGGGTCAATTATACAGGTATGATCATTGACCGCATCGTCCTCTTTGCTTATTAGAGCCACGGCACTCTTCAATGGCTCGGTATGATCCTTGCTGCCGGAGGCTCTGTGCTCGTTCGATCTGATGGCACCAAACACCTCAGCTGGCTTCGATGATCTCTGAAAGTTCACGTATAAAGGTTCCCGGGGCCATTTTCGGAAGCTTTTCAACCGTCAGGAAGACTCCGTCCATGTAAATATCACTTGTGTGATCCTGAACAGAGATCCTGATGATCTCGTCATTTCTCCCGAGAAGCACCTCATGTTCAGAGTACGGACCAGGCCACGGAAGCCGCTGTGAGAGTACCGGGACGCCAGATATTGTGGCGCCCAGTACTCCGGGATAGACCTCTTTGCTTTCAACAGGTCCCTGTTCTCCTGAAGATGAAGATGCCTTTGCGAGGCTTGCAGCAGTTCCGCTCGGAGCGTTGGCCATTCCGGGGAAATGACGGTCGATTATGCTCACGTAGGGGTAGTAGGTGCGTACTTTTTTGATGAAATCGCTTACAAGGCTTATCCCGAGGCCGTAATTGGGTATCACAGACCAACGAAGTCCCTTTTCCTTTACTTCTTTTATGAATGGCACAAGGTCGTCGTCCGTCAGCCCTGTCGTCCCGATAACGGCATTGAGACCTTTATCTGCGTAGAGCTTCAGGTTTCCCGGCAGCACAGGAGTTGCAGAAAAATCTATTACTATGTCAGGCTTCGTTGTCTCGATCCCGGCCCTCAGGTCGTTGGTGGCAATTATTCCTATCGGACCTATCCCGGCAATTTCTCCGAGGTCCTCTCCTGTCTCCTTGCACCATCCACCGACGAGTTCCGCCCACTCGATATGCTGCATGGTCCTCACAAGGGTCTTGCCTACGTTGCCGGATGCGCCTGATACAAATATCTTCATAAACATTCCTCCAGTCTCTTTATGAGATGATACAGAGCAACTATAATTTTAGCCTATAAGCAAGTATAGTTTAAGTAGCGTAAAAGAGAACGGCAAAGGGGGCCCGAAGCAGATGAAAACATTTTACAGCTACACTTACGGAGGTGTAGGGAAAATTGAGATCGGGACGGAATCAAAGAGAATAACCGATGTCCATTTTGCGAACTCTTTCGCACCTTCGTCAGAGTATATGCGGAAGGAGACTCCTCTTCACAGGAAAGCGGCGGAGCAGCTTAGGGAATATTTCGATGGCAAACTTAAGGTATTTGATCTTCCCATTGCGCCTGTGGGAACAGAATTTCAGATTAGATGCTGGGAGGCCCTGCTGCAGGTGCCATATGGAGAGACCCGAAGCTACGGGGACATCGCCCGGGCGGCAGGAAGCCCAAAAGGCTTCAGAGCCGTAGGGATGGCAAACAACAGAAATCCGGTCGCCATAATAATTCCCTGCCACCGGATAATAGGATCGGACGGCAAACTCGTTGGATATGGCGGAGGCCTGGATATAAAAGTATTTTTGCTGGAACTGGAAAGAAAAAATGCCCATTCTTGAATATGGGGAAAGGGAGCTTTTATCTCTCTCCCGGAAAGATAAAAAACTTGGAAAACTGATCGAAAGCACTGGATATTTGAAATGTGAAGTGAGGGAAGACCTCTTTGATTCACTCGTAGGCTATATCGCTACACAGCAGATATCCAACAGGGCAGCCGAAACTGTCAGTATGAGGATAACCCAAAAATTCGGCACCGTTACGCCCGAAAAGATCGCATTGCTTCCCGATGAAGAGATCAAGTCGGTCGGGATCTCGATGAAAAAGGCACAGTATATCAAAGGTTTGTCCGAGGCGGTGCTTTCCGGCAGGCTTGATATCCGGGGGCTTGCCGAACTGTCGGACGAAGATGTATCTTCGCAGCTTACTTCTATCAGGGGGATCGGGGACTGGACAGCCGAGATGTTCCTCATCTTTTCTCTTGGAAGGATGAACGTATTAAGCTACAAAGATTTCGCCATAAGAAAAGGAATGATGATGCTTTACAACCTCAAGGTCCTTGAGAGGGGAACTTTTGAAAAATACAGGAAGCGCTATTCCCCATACGGAACAGTCGCCTCGCTCTACATCTGGCATCTCTCTGAAAATGGATCATGAAAATATTGAGGGCGTCAAACATACCCGGCCGGTATCTTTGACACCCTCAGCTTTATACTTTTTTTGAATAAGATCAGGCCAACGAAGAGAGCACTGAAGCCCTGCTCACGATGCCTTTAAGTTTGCCCCTCTCCCCAACTACTGCGATCGGGAACCTTGCATCTGCTGCTTTTTGTATTATGTCTTTAAGCAGGACCTCCTCGCCGGTCACTGGTATATTCTTAGTCAGAACGGAGAAGAGCGGAAGCTTTTCCTGCCTTGCCCTTATTGCGTCGTCCAGAGTGACCACTCCCATAAACTTCATGTCGTCGCCCACTGCGTATGCACTTGAGACCTGATTTTCTCTCATCTCCATAACGGCGTTTGCCGGAGATACATTCTCTCTGACTATACACTGAGGCCTGAACATAACATGCTTTACCCTGAGCACCATGCTCATATCAGCACCCTCGATAAAGTTTCGGACATAATCATCGGCGGGATTCGTTGACATCTCCTCAGGGGTCCCGGACTGAATTATTCGGCCGTTGTGCATTATTGCCACCCTGTCGCCCAGCTTAAAAGCCTCGTTTATATCATGCGTTATGAAAATGATAGTCTTTTCAAGCTTTCTCTGGATGGAAAGGAGCTCAAACTGCATCTCCCTCCTTACAAGGGGATCAAGGGCAGAAAAAGGCTCATCCATCAACAGCATGTCAGGGGAATTTACAAGGGCCCTCGCTATCCCGACCCTCTGTTTCATCCCGCCTGAAAGAGTGGCTATCGGTTTGTCTTCCCACCCTTCAAGACCTACCATTTTGATGAAATCCTGCGCCTTTTCAAAGCGTTCACTTTTTGGTATGCCCCTGACCTCAAGTCCGTAGGCGACATTGTCTATCACACTTCTGTGTGTCAGCAGGCCGAAATTCTGAAATACCATCGATACCTTGTCCCGTCTGAGGCTCAAAAGCTCTTTGCCTTTGAGTTTTTCGACATTTTGCCCTTCAAAGAGGATAGTTCCGGAAGTTGGTTTCAAAAGCTGGTTGAAACATCTTATTATGGTCGACTTACCGGAGCCTGAGAGTCCGATTATTACGAATATCTCTTTTCTTCTGACTTTGAATGAGACGTCCCAGAGCGCTACCGCTGCCCCTGTTTTTCTGTATACCTCATCCTTGTCGAGCCCCTCTGCCATCATTTTGGTGGCTTCTGCCTTGTTTTTGCCGTATATTTTTACAACGTTTTTTGCTTCCGCAATATAATCTTCATTTATCATTCAGACACAGCCTCTTTCTTTACCATTCCCTGCGTCAACCGATCAAGTATGATCGCAATGATCACTATTGCTATGCCCGGCATCAGAGCTTTGCCCATCTCAGTCCTGTTTGTTGCGAGCAATATTTCCATGCCCAGGCCGTTCGCTCCGATCAGGGCACAGGTGACCACCATAGACATCGCCATCATGATCGTCTGGTTGATGCCGGCCATGATCGAAGGCAGTGCCTGAGGGATCTGTACTTTGGCCAGAAGCTGCATTTTTGTCGATCCGAATGATGAAGCGGCCTCCACCATCTCTTTGTCCACGTGGACTATCCCCAGATTCGTCATCCTGACCATGGGTACAACTGCGTATATAGTAGTTGCTATCAGAGCCGGGGTCTTACCGGGGCTGAAGAGTATGACCGCGGGGACAAGGTAGACGAAGGCAGGCATGGTCTGCATAAGGTCCAGTATCGGCCTCACAATGGTGGAAGTCCTTTTGCTCATTGCCACTATGATCCCCAACGGGAAGCCCATGATAACGGAGAGGAAGACAGCCACTATTACCATGCTTATCGTCTCCAGCATATTGTCCCACAGGCCGCACATGCCAACAAAAAAGAGCATGGCTGCGTACATGGGTCCCACATAAAGCTTTTTGCTGACTCTCCAGCCCAGATAAGCCACGACAAGAATCATGACGGGCCAGGGGATCGCTTCCAGCAGAGAGTTAATTGAGTTGATGGAAGCAATTATCGCTGATTTTATCAATCCCAGCGTTTCCCTGTTGTTTCTGCTGAAAGCTTTTACGGCTACGTCGATAGCTTCCCCACTTCCTATTTGAAGGCTTTCGGGGAATTTATAAAGAAATTCCATTCAAAGACCTCCCTGATCTACATTTCGTTTATCTGACAGGGAAGTTTTTTAGAGAACAGCTCTTACCCTCTCTGCTCTCTCCTTGGGCAGCCACTGGTCCAGCAGTTCAGGATTTTTCCTGAGCAGCCATTTCGCTGCTTCTGTGTGGCTTGCTTTTTTCTCATCAAGATATGCGAGTGCTTCCGATATCAACTTGCTGCCGGTTTTGTATTTTTTGAAGAACTCAAGCAGATCAGGAGCTTTTTTTGCAAAATATTTGCTGCTTACGATCTTAAGCTGCTGAGACGGGAAGGCGCAGCCTCCCTTTTCGAAAAGCTCTTTGCTGTAGGGTTCGTCCTCGAGAAGCACGATGTCAAGTTTTCCGCTGACCCAGGTAGGCTCGTAACAATATCCCACCCATGGCTCGCCCAGATTGTATGCGGCTACGAGCGATGCAAAAAGAGTGGCTTCGCTTCCAAGACGTGCATAGTTGTAATTTTTGTCCAGTCCGTACAGCTCATATTTTTTGTGAAGCACCTCGTCAGCCATCCAGCCGGGGATCGAGCCGTAGATCCTTCCCTTGCTCTTGTCCTCGTCATCCGGGAATACGTTGTGGTATTTTGCCAGATCCTTTACTGTCTTAAGGCCGGGAGCTAAAGGCTTAATGCCTCGTTTTGCATCACCCTCGATGACGTACCTTGGAACGTAGAGTCCCTGCTTACTGTCCGGAGCCAGGATCCCGACGTCCACAATGTCTCCGTTCGCGACATCTTTAGGATATGTCGCGACATTGTCTGTCCAGCTTTCGATATCCAGGTCAACGTCTCCGGCTATTATTGCCTGCCAGTTCATAGTTGAAGAGGCTGTCGAAGTTTTGAGCACATAACCGTCGTATGCGTTCTCAACGATAACCCTTGCTATCTCGTTGTGGAGCTTCTGGCTGTCCCATCCGTTGTCTGTGACCACAATCTCCGTTTTTGCAAATGCCTGTACCGGCATTGCAAAGATAAGAGCCATCACTAAAAGCAAAAGTGTACCTTTCAGTTTTTTATTCATCTGTATCCCTCCATCTATATAATTGCAACACTCCTATTCTTACATAAAGTTGTTGCTTTTTCAAGTAAAAATATCGTATATTTAAAATTATCTTATGTTAGCAGCAGGTTTTAGCCTCGGTTTGTTAATAATCCAAGGGGTCTTTGGTCAGGAGGGTTTGCAGGAAATATTTGACCCTGGAATAGCTGCCTTCATCGCCCACAAAATAGAGTACGTCGCTCTCTTCAAGAAGTGTCGTGCCCCCGGGTGAAAGGATGAGCGATCCCTTCTTCTTTATTGCCACCACTGTCGCTGAGGTCGATTGCCAGAAGCAAAGTTCGGATATTTTTTTCCCTATTGAGGGGAGGTTCCCTTCAAGGGTTATCTCAAAGGGTATGAAAGGGTTCGTAGACCGGAAACGTTCCGTCAAGTCAACAAGCCTCTCTACCTCTTCCTTCAGCTCCGCGATCTCACGTATCTGCTTTTCTGCCTTCTCTATGATGCTGTTCTTGAGAAAGGAAAGGGTCCTCGCGTCACGTCTCCTTGAAATGAAGAGCAGTGCGTTTTCCCTGGACTTCACAGTGACCCCGCTCCCCTTTTCAGCCTCAACTATTCCCAGCTCCGCAAGTACGCATACTGCCTTTCTGGCAGTCTCTGATGAGACCTGATACTGGGATGCGAGGGAGGATCTTGCAAATATCTTATCACCGACCTGATAGCTGCCTTCCGCTATCCTTGATGCTATATCGGAAGCGAGCTGTTGGTAGCGAGATTCGTGATCTGTTTTAGGGCTCATTTGAGGGACCCCTTTCCTTTTGAAAGTATTTTTTTGCCGGCTTTCCATCCTGAGAAGAATATCTCATATTTACGTAATTGTATCAAATAGTCATATTATAACTTGCAACATTTTGCTTTATATGGTAAAAAACGACTAGTGATAGCGGTAATGAGGAGGGTAGGGTATTTAAGTCTATCATCACAAACCAAGTCAAGCATTTTCAAGTCTGACCTAACTGTATTACAGTTATACGAAGGCCATACGGACAGCCGGGTCAAATGCCGAACTAGCGATTGTGATATCGTGTTGATGAGCTTAAGCTCAAATTTTGTTGCGGAGACCTCCGCGAAATTGTGTTCATAAGTTTTGAGTACTTGTGAATGGTCGACATGAGCAGTAAAAGTATTTATTACTGTATAGGCTCAAATAAACTACCAATATTTGTATATAACATCAATCAAATTAAAGTAGGGATCATGTATCAAGTACAACTATCCTTTCCTTGTCCAAAGACAAAGAGAGGTGGTTGTTTTTTAGTTTTTAGGAGTGCAAAACACTCCTCGCAGAGATGAACACTCGTGCGGAGGCCATTTTCAGAAAGGAGCCTGAGATGGCCGAGAAAATAAAACTGTATGGCTTCAACAACCTTACAAAAACGCTTAGCTTCAATATTTATGATGTATGCTACGCCAAGACAGAGAGAGAAAAGAACGAATACGTTGCATATATAGATGAACAGTACAACGCAGAGCGTCTCACAAACATTCTTTGCGATGTTACTGACATGATCGGCGCACATGTACTTAACATATCAAAACAGAACTACGACCCGCAGGGAGCAAGCGTCACCATCCTGATCTCTGAGATGCCGATGCCACCTGAGACTCTTGACCCTTCATGCAACAGCGGTCTGGATATACTCTCAAAGCGTGAAACTGTATGCGGTCACCTGGACAAGAGCCACCTCACAGTCCACACATATCCTGAATTCCATCCGAACCAGGCGATATCGACCTTTCGTGTTGATATTGACGTATCCACCTGTGGCAAGATATCCCCGCTTAATGCCCTGGACTACCTTATCGGAAGCTTTGATTCCGACATTATTACGATCGACTATCGCGTCAGGGGCTTCACCCGTGAGATGGACGGCCGCAAGTGCTACATTGACCACAAGATAGCCTCGATACAGGATTTCATTGACTCCAGGACCCTGCAGGAATATGACGCCCAGGATATAAATGTATATCAGTCAAACATTTTCCACACGAAGATGCTTATAAAGGAACTGCACCTTCAGAACTACCTCTTCAACAATGATGTGCTTGAATTCACACCGAAGGAGAGGCTTGAGATAACCAACAGGCTCCGCAGGGAGATGATAGAGATCTACACGGGAATGAACGTCTATGAATAGACAGGACAGGACTCCGATCTATGATGCTCTTCATCAGTACATAGACAACAGGATCGTCTCCTTCGACGTCCCGGGCCACAAGCAGGGCAAGGGGCACAAGGCCCTTGTCGATGCCTTTGGCCAGAAGTGCATCTCGATGGATCTCAATTCAAGTAAGCCACTGGACAACCTTACCCACCCGACAGGAGTCATAAGGGAGGCTGAGATCCTTGCGGCAGAGGCCTTTAGGGCGAGCCAGGCATTCCTTATAACGAACGGCACTACTGCAGCGGTACAGAACATGATCTTCTCCTGCTGCAGGCAGAACGACAAGATCATAATGCCGAGAAACGTTCACAAGAGCGTAATAAACGCAATGGTGATCTGCGGCGCCGCACCTGTCTATGTGAACCCCGGAATAGAGCCGGAACTTGGGATAAGCCTGGGCATGTCAGTAAACGATGTAAAAAAGGCAGTGTCGGAAAATCCGGATGCAAAAGCCATATTTGTAAACAACCCCACCTATTACGGGGTCTGCAGCGACCTGAGAGAAATAGTTAAAATTGCCCATGATGCGGGCATGCTCGCCCTTATCGATGAGGCCCACGGAACACACCTATACTTTGGAGAGGATCTCCCCCTTTCGGCTATGGATGCGGGCGCCGACATGTCAGCAGTCAGCATACACAAAACGGGAGGATCCCTTACCCAGAGCTCGATGCTGCTGTTGGGTCCGGCCGTAGATGCCGAGGCTGTGAGACAAATAATAAACCTCACACAGACTACAAGCGGCAGTTACCTTCTGATGGCGTCGCTCGACATAGCGAGGAAGAACCTCTGCCTCCACGGCAAAGAGATATTCGAAAGGGTATGTTCGCTAAGCGAATATGCCAGAAAAGAAGTCAACAGGATACCCGGCTTCAGGGCCTTCGGAAAAGAGATAATAAACGGAGATACGGTCTTCGATTTTGACAGGACCAAACTGAGCATTCATACCCGTGCAATGGGTCTTGCAGGAATAGAAGTTTATGACATCCTGAGGGATGAATTTGGAATACAGATAGAATTCGGGGACATCGGCAACGTGCTTGCCATTATTTCCGTAGGAGACAGGGAACTCGAAATTGAGAGGCTTCTCGGGGCTCTTTCCGAGATACAGCGCCGCTTCAGCAGAGATCCGATGAACATGCTAGACCACGAATACATAGATCCGCAGGTGGCTATGACTCCCCAGCAGGCTTTCCATGCAAAGAAAAGAAGCGTCCCCATTAGGGAAAGCCTCGGGATGATAAGCGCGGAACTTGTGATGGCATATCCGCCCGGCATCCCGATACTTGCGCCCGGGGAGCGGCTGACATCTGAAATAATCGACTACATCAGGTATGCCAAGGAAAAGGGATGTGTCATGACCGGAACCAAGGACATGGAAATGAACAATATTGAGACAGTGGAGGAATAAAAAATGGAATACTGGTACACGGAAGAACATAGCGAAAACGTCAGATTTTCCATAAGGGTCGACAAACAGCTCTATTCGGCGAAGAGCACATTCCAGCGGATAGATGTCTTCGAAGCCGAGGAGTTCGGACGTTTCCTAACCCTTGACGGGCTGATGATGCTTACGGAGAAGGATGAGTTTATATACCACGACATGATAGTCCATGTTCCGATGGCGTCGAACCCCGGCATAAAGAAGGTCCTTGTTATAGGAGCAGGCGACGGCGGCACTGTACGCGAGCTGACAAGATACAGTACGATCGAGAAGATAGACATGGTTGAAATCGACAAGATGGTCGTTGAGGCATGTCTTGAGTATATGCCGCAGACATCATCCAGGCTATCTGACCCGAGGGTCACGATATACTATGAAGATGGGCTGAAGTTCGTTCGTGACAAGGTCAACATGTATGACCTGATCATAGTGGACAGCACCGACCCGTTCGGCCCGGGAGAAGGACTCTTCACAAAAGAATTTTACGGCAATTGTTACAAGGCGCTGACTGAAGAAGGCATACTTGTCAACCAGCACGAGTGCCCTTACTATGAGAGCTACGCAATGTCCATGAAGAGGGCCCACAAAAGGATCAGGGAATTCTTCCCCGTAACAAGGGTCTATCAGGCCCACATCCCTACATACCCGTCAGGCCACTGGCTCTTCGGTTTCGCCTCAAAGAAGAAGGACCCGATAAAGGACCTCGATGAGAACAGATGGAACAGCCTCGGCATAAAAACAAAGTATTACAACACGGAGCTCCACAAAGGCTGCTTCGCGATACCGACCTATGTTAAGGAACTCCTTGATGACGCGGATAAGGAATAACGGTCCGATGGTTTTTATAGGGTGCGAAAGCGGTTATGACGAGGCGGATCTTGTCATATTCGGTGCACCCTTTGACGGCACGTGCAGTTACAGACCCGGCTCCAGATTTGCAGGGTCTTCCATCCGCGCTGAATCATACGGCATAGAGACTTACTCTCCCTATCTTGAAAGGGATCTTG
>Ga0265294_10009879_pt1 | contig 10935 bp, 3 predicted proteins | sample MunlanPumphouse3_FD_192504 | JGI IMG/M metagenome (GOLD analysis project Ga0265294, IMG submission 192504) | Groundwater microbial communities from a municipal landfill in Southern Ontario, Canada - Pumphouse #3 | ecosystem: Environmental > Aquatic > Deep subsurface > Groundwater | place...
TGGAGTTGTCATAGTTGGATTGAATACGATATAAGACATAGCTGATCCGGTATTAGGGAATTGTACTCCTGTGAAACCGTAAGTTGGTGATAAATCACCGTCAAACAATACCCATGGGTCTGCTGTAAGAGCAAAGTCAGGATATGTTTCAAAACTATCACTAATAAGGATATTAGTAGTTGCAAGTATGAAATAAGCTGATGTAACTTGTGTCCCTACAACTGTAATATTTTGAGTTGAAGAAGCATAACCGTTAGCAGTAGCTGTTATATCATAATCACCTGCAAGGACATCTAAGAATTCAAAAGATCCCTGAGCGTTAGTTGTAGCGGTACGACCATCTAAATGAATTACAGCACCACTAATTGGAGCATCACTTTCATTCTTCACAATACCATCAACTGTTCCATACATATCCTTAAGAAGGACATTAGAGAATGCAGCAGGAGATAGGTTATCATTAGTATAGATAGCTTTAACTGCGAACTTATATGAACCAGAGGTCATAGCATTCCAGCCAGTATCTGTATGTGTTAAGCCTGTTATTGTAGTAGGTGTCAAAAGAGTCCAGTTGTTCTCATTTCCTTGATCAATAGCTAATAATCTCCAAACTTTATAACCAACTAAAGCTCTGTCATCATTACGAGTAGTTGCTTTAGTAATTTTAGTAGAAGTTTGATTAACTATAGGATCTAAGTTACCTTGGATAATCTGAGCATTGGAAGTAGCGTGTGGATTATGTCTTTGAAGCATTGTTTTGCCTTCAGAAGCAACAGTAGCACCTCTTCCCCATGAAACATAAGCTTGGAGGTTCCAGTTAACATTGATAGTTGTGATTACACTGAGGACATCCCATTCAGCTTGATCGCCTAATTTAATCATGTCGCCGCCAGCCACTGCAGGACCAGCATCACAACCGGCAGGGTAGCCAGCAGGAGTATTTGCAACATAACCAAAATAAACAGGACCTGTTGCAGGAATAGCAACAGAAGAAGTTAATTCAACTTCGTTCCAAGCTTCGTTAGTGAAGTTTGTTACAACTTGAGAATGTAGTACAGTGTTACCTGCAGTTCCACCCCATACTGAAAGAGTATAAGCTGAAGTTCCTTCTCTTGGGAAGAATTTGATAGAATTAATAAACATACCTTGGTAGTCTTCTAATTCTGCTTGGGTGTACTTTTGAGAAACAGAGATAACAGCAGCAGCACCGGTACCGATACCATCGTTGTTCTCTTCAGCACCCTTAGTAATCCATTCTCCACCACCTGCACCACCTGGTTCACCCCAAGTAATTACAGCATCTGCACCTTCTTGTTCAGCAACAACTCCTGATGGTGGTAAAGCAACTTCATTTAATGTTACATTTACAACCACATTGGCAGTAGCATTTACTTCGCCGGCATAAGATGTGAAACCGATAGCAGTAATAGCTGCATTGTACATTCCTGTATTTACAGAAATAATAGCAGTTCCGGCAGCATTAGTAGTTGCTTCAAACACACCAAATTCACCATTAGGATTGGCAACTTGTGCAGTTAAAACAATATTAGCATCAGCGATTGGACCGCCTAAGTTTGATTCTACATTCACGGTTACTGTATTCATAACTGAATTTTGTACCCAGTTAGAGATTGCAGGGTTTGCTTCAGCACCGCTTGTATAAATAGATTTAACAGCATATTTGTAGAAACCTGCAGGTTGTGCTGACCAGGTTGCATCTGTATATGTTGTATCTGTGATTGCAGTAGTTGTTAGAAGAGTCCAGTTAGCTTGAGTTGTTTCATCAGCAGTTAAGAATCTCCATACTTTATAACCTATTAAGGCTCTGTCGTTGTTTCTAAGACTAGAATCAGCAATTTGAGCTACAGGTCTTACTCTCTTAGAAACTTCATTTGGGTTTCTTTTTGAAGTCATGCGAGAAGTATTTATATTATCAGCGTTATTTGTTTTATTATTTGCACGGCTAACTGCTAATAAATCTCTAGTGTTTACTCTTGTTCCACCGATGTGAATGTTATCGATGTAAGTAGCATACCAAAGACCTTGTCCGTCGCCATCAACGAAGTTCCAAGCAAATTGAACATTTTGACCGGTATAATCACTTAAGTCAATTACAACAGGAGCGTCATAATGGTTGTCTGCATCCGGAAGATCTGAAGCATTCCAAATTGGAGTCCAGTTTGTTCCATCTGTAGAGACTTTAACATAGTAATTATCGCCATTTACAGAACCATTATGTCCGTAGAAATCAAAAGTAAGATCTCCGGTAGGACAGTTCATTTCGCTTGTGATTAACCACTCATCTTGGTGAGCATAATCCCACATTACACCGGCTTGGTAGGTACCATCTGTAGGAACAACATCACCGGAGGAAAAGACAATAGTTTCATACTGAGCCCATGATTCAGTTGTGTTATTAACTACAGTTGTCCAACCTTCAGGAGGGAAACCTTCTTCAAAGCTTTCAGTTACAGCTTCACCACTACCAAAAGCAGGAGAGCCCCAAGCAATGAGAGCATTATTACCTGTTAATGTAGCAACAACATTAGTTGCAGGGTAAAGAATTTCGGTAACTAAGACAGTACCAACATTTAAGTTAGTTGCTGCAACAACAGCAGTAAATGTACCTGGTTGGTAGCCTTCAGCTGTAGCTGTACCGGTATAAGTCTGGTTAGAAAATACGCCAGGGATGGTAAAGTTACCATTAGCGTCAGAATCTACTTCATAAGTTTCATAACCGGTGAGAACGACATGAGCTTGGATTCCCTGACTTGTATCATTAGTGATAACTTGTCCGGTAACAGTAACATTAGCAAGCATTGTCATTGTAAGATTTACGATTGTTTCTTCATCTTCTTCTACATCAAAAGTAGCAGTAGCATTATGATATCCATGTAATGAAGCTGTTAAGGTGTAATCATCATCTTCAGCAACATAAGGGAATTCAAAGCTTCCGTCAGGTAAAGATACTGCATGGTAGCTTGTATTATCAATTGAGATATTTACTCCACCAAGACCGGTTGTACCGTCAGTAACAGTACCAGAAACAGAACCCATGCCGTCAACTACAAAGTAGAAAACTGCATTTGGCATTCTGTTAACTCTAGTTCCACCTGTCATAGCATTAGGATCATATTCAATTGTGTCGCTTTGCCATGAGACAGTTCTGTTTGTTAAAGCTGTTTCAGTATTATAGAATTTATCACTTGACGAGTACCACTCAGTGTCTAAAGGTCTATGAGTAAGGACTACTAAGTTACCACCCGCATAGTTATAAGGGGTGTCAAACATAACATTGATTGTATTTTGTCCGGATGGGAAATCCATATTACCGTCGAAAACAAGTGTTAGATTTGAAGCAGGGATATAGTCAGTTAAGTCAGATTGTGTTGTTTCACCAACCCAGATACTAACTGGAGTTCCTGTAATATTTGTAGCAAAACTGTTGTAGAAGGAAAGACCTTGCAATAAACCACCAATGTTTAACTCTTCAGCTAAATAGATTGTTTCTGCCACAGAACTTTTGTAGTAGAAATTCCAAGGGAATTTATAATCAGAAGCAGTTCCATCTCCAATAGGAACTGCAACAATTCCACCACCTGCTTCTGTGGAGAATTTCCATACTGGACCAGCAACTACTAAGTCATTAGCAGTGTTGCGAGACTTAACTCTCCAATAATAATCTGTAAGCATTTCTAAGTTATTAGCTTGATAAGAAGTAACATTTTGAGCGTTAACAACTAAAGCACTTGCTTCCATGTTGTTGACAGCACTTCTGTCAGCTGAGAAATAAACATCAACATTTGTTGTGTTCTGTCCCATTGTCCATTGCAATGTTGTACTTGCTGGAATGTTCATTGCATTATCTGCAGGAGCAACAAGAGTAACCATTGTTGGTTCATTTTCTGCAGCAAAGCTTAAAATAAGATTTGGGAAGTAGGTAACAATTGTACCATCGGCTGTAGGAAAGGTGGTATCAGTACGGTGGTAAGCACCTACATTAGTTCCAACATCAGTATGAAGAAAGCTAGGATAGCCACTGGTCCAAGAGCCATCATGGTTTTCCCAAACAATTTGTAAGTTAGATGTGCCGGTATAAGCAAATGGTGTGTTTAACATAACACCTTGGAAGCCGGATCCATCAAATGTAACATCACCTTGATAAACTAAGGTAAAGCCACTTGTTTCAGGGTTTGGATAAGCAGCTGTAACTGTGACAGCAGCTGTTTCTTTGAAATAAATTTTTTGGCCTACAAATGTGTAATTTGTAGGGACTGTACTAACATTAAATTGAATTTGGTTAAATTCAGCAGCCATACCAATTTGGTTTGAGCTAATAATAAAATTTGACCAACTATAATCCCATAAACCGGTAACCGGCGAGTTATAATTGTCGATAGTTCCGTTTCCGATTTCGATATCCATAGCAAATATGGATGTTAAAGTCATAAGAATTGCTAATACAATCAGCATGTTCTTTTTCATAACAGTATCTCCTTTACTTAAGTGTTTTGTTTTCCTAATTAATATCAATGCTTAGTTTACAGAATAAACTAAGTTATTCATCTAAATCAATCCCCTAAATTATTTCAAAGCTCATAGTCATTTAAGCTTTCTAGATAACTACAGACAATTATATCAAAGTGTGGTAACTCTTGTCAATAGCTTTTTTAAAATATTTTATATTCATGTAAATTTTGTCTCTGCTAAAATGCTCTAACCTCCTTTGCTATCAGCATATTCTTGAGTTTATCAATTACCAAAAAATTACTATTTAAAGTCATTTCACTATAAGCAATAATCTTAAATTACAATAATAACACTCATTTTGTTTAGAATTATATCAGCCCATTTTTATATAACTCCAGTTTTTCTTTTAATTTCTCGGCATTAATTGGTTTAGCGAGGAAATCATTAAATCCTGCTTGAATAAACTTCTCTCTGTCGCCCGGCATTGCTTGAGCTGTTAAGGCTATTGCCGGCGTTCGGTTAAACCTCTCATCTTTTCTAATTATTCCAATAGCCTCAATGCCTGTCATAATCGGCATTTGGATATCAAGAATTAAAATATCTACTCTATTATTCGTCATAAATTCAATTGCTTCTTCCCCATTGTTAACAATAGAGATGTCTGCATTAAGTCGTTTAAAGATATGAAGCATAAGCTTTTGATTAATCACATTATCTTCAGCTACAAGTATTTTCAACCCTTTATTAAGCTCCACTTCTTGCTTTTTCTTATTTGCATTATTTATATCAAAAACTGTTACGGGAATCTTGATTCTGAACTTAGAACCTTTACCAAGCTCGGAATCTACTGTAATTTCGCCTTTGAGAAGTTCAACAAAATTCTTAGTAATTGCTAAACCAAGACCTGTACCTTGAGATTTTAATCTATGTGCACACTCAATCTGTTCAAAATCCTCAAAGATCTTCACATAATCTTCAGCAGAGATTCCGATTCCGGTGTCATTAACCTGAAATATCATGAGGTTTTCTTGATAATCAACATTAACTGTAACACCACCTTGAGAAGTAAACTTTATAGCATTGCCAATAAGATTCACTAATATCTGAAAGATTTTCTGATTATCTGAATTAATAAATTCCGGGACTGAAGTTGATATGTTAAATATCAAATAAATCCCTTTCTTGTTAGCATTAGTCAGGAATACATTCTTTATGACGTTTAATAACTTTTCCACAGAGAATGTTGTTATCTTTACAGTTATCTTGCCATACTCGATCTTAGACAGGTCTAGAATATCGTTAATTATATTCATCAAATAGCCGGCAGAATCTTTAATTAGATTAAGTCTTTCAACTCTAAATTCATCTTTTTCATCAGTGAGAATCAAATCTGTGAACCCGATAATAGCATTCATCGGAGTTCTAATTTCATGACTTATATTAGCTAAGAAATGAGATTTGGCATTGTTAGCATTTTGAGCTTGAATAGCTAATTCTCGTGCCTTTTTATTACTGTCCAATAAATCACTTTCAATCTCTTTTCTTTTTTCGATTTCTAACGACAAAAGTTGATTATTTTCCACAATTACTGCTCGTTTCTTCTTTTCTAGTTCAAGCTCAGTTTGCACTCTTAAATGCTTTAAATTAGCTTTGTTAGCATAAATAAGAAGTAGTAAAATGAAGAAACTAATAGTGAATAGACCTATGAGTAGCCAGCTTGACCAAACCTTTCCGACTAGTAGGTTCTTGGGATAAATCAGAATTATCTCTAAATCACTATTTCCAATTGGGTATTTGGAAACATAACAGGTTATGAAAGAATTATTTTCTAACTTTAGTAGCTTATATTTCTTAGGATACCCCACCGGAATAAGTGAATGTTCAGGAAAACTAGCAGAATCATAGTAACTATCTATATAGTACTCTTTAATTTCTTGTTGAAAGTTATGTGGGTATAGTATTTTCTTAGAATCATCATACTTGATAAACACTTCTTGCATAAATTTATCATTATTAATTTCAGTGATTAACCAACCTGTAAAATAATCATCAAGATAATAGGGATAACTCATCAAAAAGTGATAATCTCCCTCATAAAAAAGGACATTTTGTTTTGTGTTTATTTCATCAAAAATAAGTCCAGACTTCTCTTCAAGGCAGTTATAATGAGATTCATCGTTGGTGGAATTTACATCTAAAAGCAACTTTTGTTGGTTATCAAGGAACAATATTCGCCTATAAAGATGTCTATTTTCCACAAATTCTTTATTAAGATGCTTAGTAAACTCTTCATTAACGTTATTTGCATACTTATTAATATTCGGTTGAGAAGTTTGGGGGTCTCTTAAAGCTTCTAAGTATGATTTAAGATGGTTATTTTCGGCAAATAGTTCTAAATTATTTCTACAGATTATATTCCAGTATTCAACAGATTCAGCATCTCTTATGAGCTGATTATTCAAATCTCTAATTGCTCTCTCTTCCAGCTCCTGTAGCGATTGATATTGCATAGTTAAAAAGAATATCATATATCCCACGAGTATCAGGAAAACCACAATCGACGTCAAATTCTGTTTATGATTCTTTCGCATTATATCCTTTTTTTAACTACTCCTTGAAGTACCAAGCATTAACTCAATGATTCTATGAATAGTTAGATATCTTCTCGTTTACTAAAGTCTATTGGCAAATTATAGCAATGATTTTCAATGTCAATGAATATTTGTTAAAGTGAAATAATTATACTGCAAGAGGCTCATATTTATCGATGATGAAGTCTGTTATTAGCAACACTAACCGTGAGTCTTCAATGCGCCTGATACTCCTAACTATCGCTATTTATACTGTTTCAAATTGTGAATCTTGTGTACCTTCAATAACAATAATTGTAATATCATCATCCGAACCACAATCAAGCGCTTTATTGAGCAGTAGCTCGCATCTTTCCCTCACCGATATTTCTTGAGAAAGAATCTTTTCTATATCTCCTTCTGAAACAAAATCAGTAAGCCCATCTGAACAGAGAATAAACTGGTTATAATCTTTTAATTTGGCAGAATACTGATGCAATTCAAAATCCTTAGAAAATCCAACAGCAGCTGTTATTTTGTTTTTACCCTCCTGTGTCATGATCTCTCTTTTAGAAATTAAACCACTCTTAAATAATCCCCAAACCTTACTATCATCTTCATTTATTTGCCTAAAACCCGTTTTATCTCTTTTATAAATCCTGCTGTCGCCTATACTAAAAGCATGATAGTCTTCATCATCGATTATCAGTCCTACAAGAGTACTTGATAACCTTGGGTATTGGAGATTAACAGAGGCAAACTCCATTATTTCTTTATTCACCTCAGCAACTGTAGCTCGGGTAAAATCTTCAATATTTTGAGAGTTATCAACCATTGAATAGAACTTGTTACTAAAGGTAGAAACTATTTTTTGAGAAGCAATATCGCCACCGGGATAACCACCTACTCCATCACAGACCATAAATAAGGCAAGATTAAGATCTTTTAGCTTATTTAGAGCAAGCGTACTATCTTCATTTTTGGTATGGTTAGTCCCTTTTTTTGAAACAGACCAATATTCAAGATTAAACAACTTTTACTCCTTTTTTTAATATTCTAATCCAAAAAGAGTATTTTGCAATTAGAGATTTCACTTTTCTGCACCGCTTACAACTTTGTTGAGTTTTATATTTATAATATTATTACTAATTTGTATATTTAAATAGCCTTTTTCTCGCATTACACAGGGGTAAGAGTAATATAACGGTTCACTCCAGAAAATTCTTATTGACAGTATTTTACATAAAGCTATAAAATGCATTTGTAATATGAACTAGTAAAACAGTTCTCCTTAATAATGGGTTGGCATGTAATGAAGGAAAGCGTTAACTGCTTAGTTAACGCTTCCTCTTTTTTTATTATTAAAGAAAAGAGTAATTAGCGGTAATAATGATATTAATTCTCTAATTCTCTTCTCTAAATTATTGAATTTGCTTATTTCCTCTCTTAATTATCCCTTTTTAGCAATTAATAGATTAAATGGATATTATCCTCACTTTGTGGAAATATTTCCACAGTTTGCTATTTTCAGCTTCTTGATTGTAACCATTACTTTATTACACTCTTATAATTTATATCTCCTTTTCAATTGACTTATAATTTAGGAGATTTAATGATGTTTTTATCTTTAAGAAGGAGATTGTAGCTGATGGAAAATTACTTCGTTGTTGATAAGTTTCTGGAAGATAGTAGCTTTAGAACCAATATTGCAGTTCAGCATTTAGAGCCGGCAAGAGAAGCAACTTGGGTGGATATTCCGCAATCTCTTCATGATTCAGTGCGGACAACATTAGAGAATCTTGGTTATCAAAAGCTCTATAAACATCAAGATCAGGCAATCAATTCCATCTTAGAAGGCTACAGTACAGTTATCGCCACAGGTGTTTCCAGCGGGAAGAGTCTCTGCTATCAAATCCCTATTTTGCATACTCTGGCATTTAATAGCAATAATACAGCACTCTGTCTTTACCCTACTAAAGCTCTTGCTCAAGACCAGCTCAAATCTTTTTCCCCATTCTTAGAAACTTTCGCCAATCTTAATAACCAGAGTTATTCTCTTAATATTTATGATGGAGATACAGAACAACAACAGAGAAAGTCCATTAGAGATAAGGCTAATATTATTCTTTCTAATCCGGACATGCTTCACATCTCAATCTTACCTAATCACAGTAATTGGGCAAAGTTCTTTACAAATCTCAAGTATGTTATCATTGATGAAGTTCATGTTTATCGCGGGATATTTGGTTCTCATTTTACTAATGTAATCAGAAGATTAAAGAGAATATGTCGCCATTATGGAAGCAATCCTACTTTTGTTTTGACATCTGCCACCATTGGCAATACCAGAGAATTCGTAACTTCTATTATAGAACAGCTTTTCAAGATTATAGACACTGATTCTTCTCCTCAGGGCAATCGGCATTTTCTGATCTATAATCCGCCTCTGGTTAATGTGGAATTGGGAATCAGGAGAAGTGCATTACGCGAAACAACCAGAATCGCTTCTTTTTTTAACAGACAAAATATTCAGACCCTTATCTTTACTCGCTCACGGAGGTCAGTAGAATTAATTGTGAATAGTTTAAAGAAGGGTAAGAATAGTTCTTTAGCCGGTTACCGCAGTGGATATTTGAAGCAAGAAAGAAGAGATATTGAGAATCAGCTTAAAGCAGGAGAATTAACAAGTGTGGTTTCTACTAACGCTTTAGAATTGGGCATTGATATTGGAGATTTAGATGTTGTGATTATCAACGGTTATCCCGGCACTATTGCTTCTACTCTTCAACAAGCAGGCAGAACCGGACGAACAGGCAATGATTCTTTAGTTGTCATGGTAGCTAATTCAGGGTTGATTAATCAATATTTAGTTAAGAACCCAGATTATCTTTTCTCTAATACTCCCGAGCATGCTCTCTTAGATGCTAATAACCCTTATATTCTTTTAGACCATCTGAAATGTGCTCTCTATGAGCTTCCTTTTACTCGTACCGACAACTATTCTCTTGTTCCTAACTCTATGATTCAAGAGCTTTTAGACTTCCTGATAAATAAAGGCTATGTTATTGAACGCGGTGGTAAAATCTATTGGAATCATGCTACTAAACCTGCTCAGCAAACATCTCTTAGAACAATAAACGCTAATAACTTTACCATCCTTCATGCAGGATCCAATATAGGTACGATAGATAATGCCAGTGCCTACTGGTTTGCTCATGAGAATGCTGTCTATATCCATAATGGAGAACCTTATATCGTAAATAAATTTAGTGAGAAACTTAAGCAAATAGACGTTTCAATTCATGAACAAGACTATTTTACAGAGCCTATTGTGGAAACTAATTTTGAGCTGAAGCAAGAGCTGGAGAACTTAGCCTATAGTTTTGGTAAAGCCTATTATGCTGTGCTTAATGTGCATACTCAGGTTACCGGTTTTAAGAAACTTAAATGGGATAGTAGAGAGATTCTGGATAATGAACCTTTAGATCTTCCTATCACAACTCTTCCGACTAAAGGGGTAATTCTCTCTCTATCAGATTACTATGAAGAATTTGTAGAGAGAATAGGTAATAGTTCGGCGACTAATAATTATGGAAAAGATTGGCAGGAAATCAAAGAGCAAGTTAAAGAAAGAGACCAGCATATTTGTCGGAATTGTGGAAAGTTTGAGACAACTCCCGTATTTGATGTGCATCATATAAAGCCCTTCAAAGCCTTTTCTGACCCACTAGAAGCCAACAGGATGGAGAATCTCATAACCCTTTGCCGGCAGTGTCATAGAAATGCAGAATTACCTGTTAAAATCCAGAGCACAATGTCTGGTATTGCCTACATTATGCGTAATCTTGCTCCTCTTTATTTGATGTGTGCAGAAAGCGATATTCAAGTAAGTTTT
>Ga0265294_10009881_pt1 | contig 10933 bp, 11 predicted proteins | sample MunlanPumphouse3_FD_192504 | JGI IMG/M metagenome (GOLD analysis project Ga0265294, IMG submission 192504) | Groundwater microbial communities from a municipal landfill in Southern Ontario, Canada - Pumphouse #3 | ecosystem: Environmental > Aquatic > Deep subsurface > Groundwater | place...
CCCAAAACCAACGCATAGATAATCCGCATAAGATCGGAAAAAGAGGAAAATCGAAGTATACCTCTGAATGTGCGAAATGAGATAAATGCGATCGTATTAAAAACAATGAGAAGCAGACACAACATCATCCCTTCATTTCTCACCTCCTGCGTTAATCCTTCGAACCCGTATTTCACAAAGTACATGGTAAAACAGGAAAAGACGATCATCAGATTGTCGATCACAAATATGGAGAACCGAGACAAAACCCTGTTAGATAAAAAATTCTGAAATATCTTACTCATAAAGAAAAAGACAACGTTAAAAATTAATTTCCGTTAAACGCTTTGAGACAACAAAGTTACAAACAAATACCATGCATATAAGTTCAGGACAAATAAAAAATCATTGCTGCGGAAAACAGCTCTATTATTCTTTATAATCCTCATTCATCACTGATTCACGTGATGCTTTCCCCGAATCAATAAGCTCAACAGCTTTTTTCACCAGAGGGTCTTTTTTATAATAGGCAGCCCAGAAAGCCTCCTCGCCGAAGAAATTCCTTACAATATAGGCGTGCATCGTATTCTCAAAGAGTTCAGCTGACTCCTGAATATAATAGGGTCTTCTTCTGATGCCGTTATGATCGGCAAAACTAACAAGATTCAGCAACAGCGGCTGTTGCCGTAAATAATGATAAAGATCCTGCCAGTTGTCAAAATGGCTTAACTTATTCCTGTACATATCGGAATAGGTCATTGCGTATTGCTCATCCAATCGCTTATTCACGACCGTATTATAATAGGAGTTGATGCCGACAGTATCACGTGCAACGAAAATATCAGGCATGATACCGTCTCCTCCGAACACCGTTCTGCCTCCCAGCGTTTTATAGGTAGAGAGGTTGTTCATCGTATCTACATTGACGTAATCACCTTCCAGATAACGATTGATGGCGTCCATCTCATATTCATCGTACTTCCCTTTTTCGTATCCGCGCTGAATAGATCTGCCTGAAGCAGTATAATATCTGGCGACGGTGAGTCTTACTGCTGACCCATCGGGGAAATTTCGCTGGCTTTGCACCAGCCCCTTACCAAAGGAACGTCTGCCAAGCACCAGACCTCTGTCATGATCCTGGATGGCCCCTGCAAAAATCTCACTGGCCGATGCACTTAACTCATCCACCAGAACGACCACATCATCCTCTTTACAGGTGCCTGAGCCGTTGGCATAGTTGTCGGTCCGCGGAAAATTACGACCCTCTGCATATACAATAAGATCTCCTCTGTCCAGAAACTCATTCACCATGGCGACAACAATCTCGAGTGATCCACCCGCATTACCTCGTAAATCGATAATAAATGCTTTTGCACCCTGACTTTTCAATTTTGATACGGCAGAGATGAACTCACTAAAGGTGTTAAATCCGAAATTTCTACCTAATTTGATAAAACCTGTTTTATCGGTGAGCATATAGGCAGCATTCACACTACTCATAGGGATATCACCACGCGTCACAGTAATATCATTTAAACGGCTCCCGTTATCTCTTCTGATACCCAGCTTCACCTCCGAGCCTTTCTCACCGCGAAGTTTTTTCAACACATCTTCGTTTTGAATCTTTTCCCCGGCAACAAGTGTATCATTGACCATCACAATTCTGTCCCACGGCTCTATCCCGGCTGCCTCTGAAGGGCCTCCAGGCACAATCCCGGTCACCACGATGGTGTCTCTCAACAGATAAAAGCTCACGCCAATCCCCGAGAAATGACCTTCCAGGTCTTCATTCACCCGTTTCATATCGGCAGCTGAGATGTATTCCGAATGTGGATCCAGTTCCTGTACAATATTTGGTAAAGCATCTTCTACCAACAGACGCATATTGACGGTATCTACATATGACTCACGGATATAGTTCAACACAGCATCAATTTTGCCGGTTCCTTCAGCTCTACCCGAGTTGCCGAACTGGCCGTATTTGCTCCCGATAAATATTCCCAGGGCTATGCCTATACCAATCCATAATGGAAGCCACGTCCTAACTTTTTTTTCTGAATCCATTCAATTCCCTTCTTTATATACTATTTGTCCATCTCAACGGAAACAAGCTCAATGTTCGCCTTGCTTAACAGATTAATGCCATCACTCAACCGATATGCGTCGGAATAAACCACGCGCGCTATGCCGGCCTGGATGATCAGTTTGGCACATTCTATGCAGGGGGATGAAGTAACATAGAGCGTAGCCCCGTCGCTGCTGTTATTGGAACGGGCTACCTTGGTGATGGCGTTTGCCTCCGCATGGAGCACATAGGGCTTGGTAACGTTCTCGTCGTCTTCACATACGTTCTCGAAACCCGATGGTGTCCCGTTGTAACCGTCTGAAATAATCATTTTATCCTTCACCAGGAGAGCGCCCACTTTCCTACGCTTACAATAGGAATTCTCAGCCCAGATAAAGGCCATACGCATATATCGTTTATCGAGCAACTCCTGTTTTTTATTGTTCTGATCCATCTTATTCTAAACTGCTTTCAGACTCATATCAAGGCTTTTCACCGAGTGAGTCAGTGCACCTACTGAAATATAATCAACACCTGTCTCAGCGTATTGCCGTATTGTATCGATAGTAATTCCTCCCGATGACTCCAGCTCCACACGTCCACTCACGATCTTCACCGCTTCACGGCTCTTTTCAGGGGTAAAATTATCCAGCATGATCCTGTCAATACCTCCGACACGGAGTGCCTCCTCAAGTTCATCCAGGCTCCTTACCTCGATTTCGATCCTGAGATCCTTCTTTTTATCTTTCAAATAGGTTTGTGCACCCCTAATCGCTTTTTCGATTCCTCCGGCAAAATCAACGTGATTGTCTTTCAGTAAGATCATGTCATAAAGACCGATCCTGTGATTCACACCTCCGCCAATCTTCACTGCCTGCTTTTCCAGCATACGCATCCCGGGTGTTGTTTTGCGTGTGTCGAGCACTTTTGCAGATGTACCCTCCAGCAACGTCACATACTTGCTTGTAATGGTTGCTATCCCGCTCATACGCTGCATGATATTGAGCACCAGCCGTTCGGTCTGAAGGATCGATTGCACCTTCCCGGAAACAATAAATGCTACATCACCCGGTTTCACAGAGGTGCCATCGTGTAGAAGGACCTCTGTTTGTAAATCTGAATCAAACGTATGAAACACCTCCAGGGCCATCTCCACACCGGCCAGTATGCCCTCCTCTTTTATAAGGAGCATTGATTGACCTGATTCTGTCGCAGGGATACTGCTTAAAGTGGTATGATCACCATCACCAATATCTTCGGCAAAGGCTAGTTTAATAAGGTGACTAATCAATTCCTTCTCTTCCATATTTTAAATCGATACAGGGGCATTTAGCAGTAAACACTTAAATTACCCATATTGTTATATTTTTACAAAAATTTTATTACAAAAGTACGAAATAAACAGCTATATTTGTTGCTAACAGAGCCTTTTTTAATTTCTTGAGGTCAAATTGCTCAAGTCTATGTTAATATTGTATAATCAACCCCATTGTCCAACCACTTCAATCATGCTGAAGTGAGCCCGATGATAAAAAAATATTGTATCAAAGAATGAAGGTCATATTACTTTCCGTAGGGAAAACAGATGATCTGTTTTTCGCACAAATCATCGAGGAATATAAGAAGAGGGTGAATCATTACATCTCTTTCGAAATGAATGTTGTACCTGACCTGAAAAACAGGAAGAACCTTTCGGAGAAAGAACAAAAAACGGAGGAAGGAAACATGATTCTGAAAACATTACAGTCGTCAGACTATATTGTTTTACTCGATGACAAAGGCAAACAATACAGTTCTGTTGAGCTTGCCCGGTTCATGGAGAAGAAAATGCACTCCGTTCCAAAACGACTGGTTTTTGTCATTGGAGGACCATATGGATTTTCCAGTGAGATATATGAGAGAGCAAACGAAAAGTTGTCGCTGTCGAAATTAACCTTTACACACCAAATGGTAAGAGTCGTATTTGCAGAACAACTCTACCGTGCAATGACGATTTTAAATAACGAACCCTACCATCATGAATAAAACAGCTTTTCTCCTCATCCTGCTTTTTGCGGTTGTCACGCTTCATGCACAAGATATCACAGGGAGCTGGGGAGGATCATTAAAGGTGCAGAACACCACTCTGCGCCTGGTGTTTCATATTGAAAGGAATGACACGATCCTCACCACAAAAATGGACAGTCCCGATCAGGGTGCTTTTGGCCTGCCCACAACAAGAACGACCTTCAAGGAGAACAGGGTTGAGATTGTAGCCACCGGATTGGGATTATATTACAAAGGAACGCTTGAGAACGATACGCTCAAAGGCTCCTTCAATCAGGGAGGTATGCCATTTCCTCTACTGCTGATGCGATCAGAAGAGCTGCAGTTCAGACGCCCGCAGACACCTGTAGCACCACTACCCTATATTTCGGAAGAGGTAACCATTATCCCCGATAAAAAAGAGAGTCACTCCCTGGCAGGCACACTTACCCTGCCGGACAGAGCAGGCGTTTTCCCTGCAGTTATACTCATTGCGGGAAGCGGCCCCAATGACCGCAATGAAACACTGTTCGGCCATAAACCTTTCCTGGTGATATCCGACTACCTTACCCGAAACGGATTTGCCGTGCTGCGCTACGACAAGCGGGGTGTGGGAGCATCGACTGGCGACTACAGCAAAGCGACTATCCAGCATTTTACCGACGATGCACAGGCTGCCATGGAATACCTGCGGCAGAGGAAAGAGATCGACCCTTCACATATCGGCCTTCTCGGCCACAGTGAAGGAGGTATGATCGCTCCCATGGTTGCGGCAATGGACAAAAAAATTGCTTTTATCGTGTTGATGGCCGGCCCCGGAACCAGAGGGATAGAAGTAGTGATGGACCAGAACGATCATTCAATGCGACAGCAGGGAATGGAGCCGGAGACGATTGAGATGATTCAAAAGATCAACAGAGAAATGTTTGAGAGTCTGTTGGAGTGGGATGGCTCAGAGAACGACAGAACAGCACTGCGTGATCAGTTGTCGTTCCTCTGGGAGCAGCTCCCCCTTCTGATAAAACTGAAAGTGGAGAAAGAACCCTACCTGCGCAATCAGTTCAATGCGATGATCACCCCCGGTTACCGCAGTTTCCTCGCACTTGACCCGGCGATCTTCCTCGAGAAGATCAGCTGCCCTGTTTTTGCGATCAACGGGGAGAACGACACACAGGTGCCGGCTGAAAAAAACCTCACGGCGATAAAGAACGCATTGAAAAAGGGAGGAAATTACCGTGGTGAAACAAAATTATACCCCGGACTGAATCACATTTTTCAGGAAAGCATTACAGGAGAGATGAACGAATATGCCAAAACAGAACAGACCATCTCCCCGGAAGTGCTCGCCGACATATTGAAATGGATAAGAAGGCAGGTAGAATGATTTTTTTTTATAATTTTGCAGGTAAATAATTGGATTATGGCTAAAAGAAAAACAATTCTCACGCTGCTGTGGATTTTGATTCTCCTCATCGCTACAGGGGCGATCGTATCCCTGATTGTACTTCCTCAATGGAAAGGTGTCTACATTGCAGGGACAGGAGGTTTTCTTATCCTGAATCTCTTTCTGTCGATGTTTTTTATCAGGAAAAATTTCAGGAATTAATCGGTATACCCAAATTCAAAAAGCAGCTGCTCGAGTATCTCTTTTTCCTGAAGATTACCTGAATGTTCAAAAGAAGCCACTCTTTTCAGTACATTTTCCGCCTTATCCCGGGAAATTCTGCCGTAGAATTTCAGGGCATTCAATGCAGACTGACGAAGTAACAACGATTCACTCCTTACATCGTTGGCAGCATCGCCCAGCAGTTGATCGATCTCTATACGCTTCACACTTCCAGCACGGATAATAGCTAATCTTGCGAACAGCCAGTAACCGGTTGTACGGATTTTCTCATCCTCATTTTTTGTCCAGCCATTCACCAGTTCGTCCGCAAAAGGCACCTCCTGGAAGAGGTTCCTGCATACCTGTTCGCGGATCTCCTGATTTGCAATATCCGCGACCCATCTCTCTGCTGTCTCTTTCGTGAGGGAAGAAGATGGATAGAGCATCGTGGCAAGAATCTTCATCTCACGCACATCCTCTTTCCATAGAACCTCAGCCAATGTTGTCCCTGACTGGTACTTCTTTGCGATCTCTTTGATCTTAGGAATATCCACTCCAAAATTCATGCGGTAATGCAACCCCTTCTCCCTCATGCTGGTAGCAATAACCCCATTCATTGAAAGCCTCAGATCGCTCCGTATTTCGCGTAAAACTGATTCCATCCTTTTATCTATTGAACCACAAAAATAGTCTAATTAGGGCTTTAAAATGACATTTTTGCCCTATTTTTCTTTACATTTGCACTTCATCAACAAATATCTTCAGTAATATGAGACTTCTGTTAATAAGCAATTCTACCAATCCGGGTGAAGACTATCTGGACTATCCAAAAAAATATATCAAAGATTTCCTGGGTGAAAAAGCGATGAATGCCATCTTCATTCCTTATGCAGCAGTCACCTTCTCTTATGAAGCGTATGAGGAAAAAGTAAATGCCCGTTTCGCCGAAATAGGTCATCATGTCACAAGTATCCACCGCTTTATCAATCCTGTGGAGGCCATTGAAAATGCCGACGCCATTGTGGTGGGAGGAGGGAACACATGGCAGCTGGTGAAAATGCTGCAGGAGAAGGGCCTGATGAAAGTGATCCGCAAAAAAGTAAAAAAAGGAGCTCCCTATATCGGATGGAGTGCCGGCGCTAACATCGCCTGCCCCACCCTGCGTACAACGAATGATATGCCCATCGTACAACCCGAAAAATTCAAAACGCTGAAACTGGTTCCATTTCAGATTAATCCTCATTATCTGGACGACAACCCGGCCAATCACGGAGGAGAGACACGTGAGACACGTATCAATGAATTCATCGAGATGAACAGGGAGGTCTGCGTGGCAGGTCTGCGTGAAGGGACAATGCTTCTCCTTGAGGGTAAAGAACTGGTGCTGATGGGCAGCTGTAATGCACGTATTTTCAGATACGGAGAGGAACCCCTTGAATTATCCGTTGAAGATGATTTCAGCTTCCTTCTGAGATAAATCGGTAAAGAGGGTTATTGATTTATGAGTACCAGACAGACAGCTTTACAATTATCAGCCAGATTATTTAAACGAATAGTTAACGACAGCAGATCACTGGGTGTGCTTTTGCTATTCTGCACGATCCTTTCATTGATACTGACAAATATCAGTGGAGCAGGAGACTATTATTACACCTTCTGGAAGACAGAGATCCCCTGGTTTCATCATCTTCATCTGCCACACACCATCACGCATTTTATCAACGATGCGTTGATGACGTTGTTCTTCTTCCACGTAGCTATCGACATTAAAAGAGAAGCAACCGTGGGAGAGCTCTCCACCCCTAAAAGGATGATGCTTCCTGCTGTATCCGCTCTCTTTGGAGTGGTTTTCCCCATATTGATCTTTACGTTGATTGCAGGAGGAACAATCTATTCCAACGGATGGGCCATCCCCACTGCAACGGATATTGCATTTTCACTGGGAATCGTTAGCTTACTGGGGAAAGCAGTTCCCCGCTCCATCAAGGTTTTTCTGACTGCACTGGCAATCATCGATGACTTATGCGCGATTGTGATCATCGCTCTGTTCTATGGCAGCGGTTTGCAACTGGAGTGGCTGCTGCTGGTGGTCCTGCTTGGTGTAATCATATTCTTCGTGAATCGTCGTCTAAACAACAGGTTAGGGTCGCTGATCATGATGATGCTGGGAGTGATCATGTGGTATGCTATGTTCCAATCGGGTGTTCACGCATCAATTGCAGGGGTGATACTTGCCTTCTTGCTACCTGCAAACAAGATGGCCACTTTTGAGACCAAACTTAATCTGCCTGTTAATTTCTTTATAATCCCCATCTTTGCTCTTGCAAACACAAGCATCGTTATTTCATCAGCAGCCCTGTCAGGACTTGGTTCTCCACTCTCAATCGGTATCATCACGGGACTGTTCCTTGGTAAACCAATTGGAATCTCACTGGCTGTCTACCTGATGATCAAGCTCAACCTGGCAGATTTAGGGAAGATAAGATGGTCTCAGTTTATTGGTGTAGGCATTCTGGCAGGGATTGGTTTCACGATGTCCATTTTTGTGTCGAACCTCTCATTTCCACAAAACGAACTCTATAACGGTATTGCCAAACTATCGGTGCTTATCGCCTCCGGATTGGCAATGACCATTGGATTTATATGGCTTAAAGCTTTTTCCAAAAGCTCTTCTCAGTCCGCTGCAGGGGCAGTTAAACTGTGACAACACACTGAGCACCTCCCTGTCGCAACACCTGAGCGGCAGCTCCAGGAGCGTGCGTTATTAAACCCTGTCGGTCAGCCACATTTGAGTGCTAACCGGTAATTATGGCTGAATGGGATGTAAAAGTGAAGCCTTGATATCTGTGACATATCAAGGCTTTACTTTAAAATCTGTACTCGGAGCGGGACTTGAACCCGCACAACCGTTATGGTCACAAGATTTTAAGTCTTGCGTGTCTACCATTCCACCATCCGAGCAGACCTTGCGCTTTATATAAGAGCTTACGATTACATCGGGGAGAGATATTCATCCCCAGCCTGAGCGAAAGACGGGACTCGAACCCGCGACCCCGACCTTGGCAAGGTCGTGCTCTACCAACTGAGCTACTTTCGCAATATGTAATTTTTCAATACCTTTCAGTTCGTTGCTTCACTGTTACCTTGCCAAGGTCGGTATACATTTCCCTCCATAAAGAGACCCACTCCTGAGCTACTCTTTTTGCGACTGCAAATGTAAATATGTTTATCCGGTTTTCAAAGCATTTAAGTGAATTTCTCTAACCTGCAACGCAATTAATTTACAGGGCCGGCGATGCATTCTTATGTAACTGCTCCTGAGCCGATGTCAATGCCAGTTTTTTCGCGTAACCAATAAAGAAGCCGGTAAGAAGCAGATTCAAACACATCGCCAAAACAGAGATAACCAGCAACACGCCGCTCATATGATAGCCAATGGCAATGAACAGCACACCTGCACCCACTTCACCACGGGTGAACATACCGATCGAGACAGCCAGCCTTTCACCTATTTTCCTCTCCCTGTAGAATAACAGCGGGAAGAGTTTGCCAATATTGGAAATGAGGGTGACCATCACTACATGGATGGTAATCACACCCCATGGAAGCATCGGTATCTGAGAGATAACCGATTGTGACTGTTCGGCGACCGCCACAAAATCCACTCCCAGGAAAAGAGGCATGCTTAAGCCAACCAACAGCATAAAGAAATAGGAGATGAAAGAGGATACCTTTTGATCACCCTTTGAAGGAACCACACTGTGATCCAGTTTCATCATCATCCCTAAGACAAAGGCAGGTAGAAGAATCTCTATATGTATACTACCACCCTCTCCGTAAAAATGCATCGAGATCAGGTAGATGGCATGGATCACTCCAAACATAAGCACAGCAAAGAATAAAATCGATTTCCAATCCTGCCGCAGATTGTAACTGTTCATCTTTTTCCAGCCCAGCCAGATCAACACAACAGCAACAATGAGTATAACAAACATTTGCCAACGCATCCCAATCATCAGTATCTGAAGAGGGATCATCAGCAATATTGTATCCAGATCGTCAAAGATGGCCAGCACCTGTACCTTATTATAGACCCATGTATGTCTCAATCCCGCTGCAGCAAGCATCGTGAAGAGGATCCCGGCAGATGTGGGTGCGGCAAACCGGCTCAGGAGAAATGTCTCTTTCCAGATATCGCTGTTTTTCCATATTTGCAACTCAGGAGGTGCTACAGCGAACAAATAATACAATGCGACAAACACCCATGGAAAAGCAGCTGCTCCCATAGCAACGAAATAATCCACGGTGTAACTGCGCCAGTGCTTTTTATTGATCTCAAACTCACGCCCTACATTGATCATGATAAAGGCAAGTGAGATATATAATAACCCGTCGGTAACTGTTTTAAATGAATAAAAATTATCACCCAGCAAATGGGGAACAATCTGTGATAAGACAAGACCTGTAACCAATAACAAAGAAAAAATATAGACTTTTCTCATCCAAAGAGTATTTAGGGTATATTTTTTTTAATCTGTGATGATAATGCCTGAAGATATCTCAGGGGGGTGCAAAGATAGCAAAAGAACATTTTTTTATGAAATCATAATTGTTAAAAATGCATTCTACCAACTCCAACTGTCTGTATGTGAAACTAGTTCATGATATTATAACTACCTGATTGATATGGGACTGCCCTGACAATGTAACTCTGCAAAGGGTCAGTGGCAGGACCTGATTTAACACTGCCTAAACCGCGCATACCGTTGTTGTCGCTGAGACCGAACATTGTGACAAAAACAGAGCCACATGAAGGGCAAACAGCCTCACCCTCATTTCCCGGGATAACTTTTATCTCTCTGCTCTCTTCATAGGGGCAACAGAGATCATACGCGTAGATGGTATTACCGGTCGCATCGGACACGATCAGTAACCCTGCAAAACCAAAACGATCAGTGTTAAGACGCATATCCTTCTCAGAAAAGGTAAGAAAGGACAACGGAGTCTTCAGCTGATAGTCAGGCCCGTTCAGATCTATTCTGAATCTCACCGGTGCGTAGGGGACCGTGAGGTGGGATGAATCATCCACGCAGGCAGAGACAGTGATTAGTAACAAAAACAATGAAACTGATATTTTTCTCATACAGCTTATTCCTGTTGATTCTCTGTCAGACCAGGCAGTAGCAGTGTCACAACGAAGCGCCGTCGAGAATTGTGTCAATCAGACTCAATTCATCCTGCGTGAACGAGAGATTCTG
>Ga0265294_10009882_pt1 | contig 10929 bp, 8 predicted proteins | sample MunlanPumphouse3_FD_192504 | JGI IMG/M metagenome (GOLD analysis project Ga0265294, IMG submission 192504) | Groundwater microbial communities from a municipal landfill in Southern Ontario, Canada - Pumphouse #3 | ecosystem: Environmental > Aquatic > Deep subsurface > Groundwater | place...
TCCCGCAAGTCAGGCGGTAACAACATAGGGGTGTCCCGGTCAATAAGTTTCAGTCGTAATGCCATAAAACCAAATCCTCTTAATAATTACTTGTATTATATTATATCATATCATATCATATTAGATATTAAAACAACATTAAGAGGTATTTCTTTTTTATCTAGCAGTTTTTCGGACTTCGGAGAAGTCCGAAAAACTGCTAGCAAAGGCTCAAAGGCGTAAAGCGGGTGCTCGGGGTTCCCATTTTTTACCTCAAATATTTTTCACCTCAAAATATTCTCTCAGGGCTGCGAAGAGTTCAGAGTAATAGGCTGCTGCTCTCTCTCTGCGTTCTCTGGGCCTCTGTGAGAGATAAAAAACATGCACAAAAACACGAATATGAATGATAGTAGTACAATAAGAGTTTAACAGTAACATGCTAGAGATTATTTGCCAACACAGAATTTACCAAAGATATTATTCAGTAAATCTTCGGAGTAAACTCTACCAGTTATGCGACCTAAAGCCTCTGAGCCTTCACGCAGGTAGCCCGCGGCGATCACAATGGCGGCAGTATCGATTGTCAGTAGTTGTAAGGTCTCCTCAACTGCTCTGGCGGCAGTACGCAGCTCTTCTAAATGGCGTTGGCTGATCACAGAATGGCTCTGAAAATTATCCGTGATGCCCAGTCTGGTTTTCATGACTGCCTTGAGATCGTCGAGGCCCTCCCCGGTGACGGCCGAAACCGCAACCATTGGTGCGTCGCAGGGCAGAGGAGTTTGTTGACCTGCAGGCAGATCGCTTTTATTTAACACCAGAAGCAAAGTATCCTGATTGAAAAAATGCACGATGGAATCCAATTGCTCCCGCTCCATAGCATGTTGGTCAATCACCAAAAGATTCAAATCCGCTTGTTGGATCAAAGCGTATGCGCGCTGAACACCTTCGTGCTCAACCTCGTCCTCTGAATTCCGTAAACCAGCGGTGTCAACCAGCCGCGCAGGGATGCCGCTCAAGGAGTAGGACTCCTCAATGACATCACGGGTGGTGCCTGGCAGGTTGTGTACAATCGCACGGTCACGTCGGAGCAGAGCGTTCAGGAGCGAAGATTTACCGGCATTGGGGGCACCGCTCAGGACGATCAAAACTCCTCGCCGTAGAAGCTCGCCCTCGCGCCAAGTGCTGATCAAACGCTCCAGCGCCAGCTTCAACTGCTGAAGCTGACGCACGGTTTGATGTACAAAATTGTCGGCAATCTCGCCTTCATCAAAATCAAGCACATGCTCCAGATCCGCAGAGAGACCGACGATCAGATGGTACAAATTGTGAATTTCGCCACCCAGTGCTCCATCGAGCTGAACCCTGGCGGCTGCTGCAGCGCGCTCGGTCTGGGACTGAATCAAATCGCAAACAGCTTCTGCCTGGGTCAAATCCAGATTACCATTGAGAAAAGCACGGCGGGTGAACTCCCCAGGCTCAGCCATTCTAGCGCCAGCTTTTAAAACTGCGTTCAAGATTCGCTGAGCGGGAATCACCCCGCCATGACCCTGGATCTCGACCGTGTTTTCACCGGTGTAGCTATGGGGCGCATGAAAAATCAACACCAGCGCGTCATCAATGCTTTCTCCTGTCTCGCAGTCATAGATGGTGGTATGGAAAAAAGTGTTTTTTGAACGCAACTCGATTCTCTGGACCTTGGCTCCGAGCAAACGGTTGACGGTCTGAAAAACATTGCCACCGGATATACGAACAACGCAGATACCGCCCGCACCTGGCGGCGTAGCAACCGCCGCGATCGACTGTTCGCGCAACTCTGACGGGCATGTGATCATCGCTAGAGACTCACCTGCTTAGAGCTTGGCAAATGGATTGCAGCCAAATCCACTTTTAAAGTTGTTGCGGCCAACTGGCGGAGCTTTTTTGACCTTCTCCGGTCTTTGGCCCGGCTTGCCAATAGAGGCTGCGCCTGTTGCTCTTGGCGTTTTAGCCGAAAGGCTGATACGTTTACGCTGCGGATCAACGCTGAGCACACGCACCTTGATCTTATCGCCGGTCTTGACTACCTCTGCGGGATCCCGGATGTAGCGGTCGGATAGTTCTGAGACATGGACCAGTCCGTCCTGATGCACCCCGATATCGACAAAGGCACCAAAGGCGGTCACATTCGTGACAATGCCCTCAAGGTCCATCCCCTCCTTGACATCCTCCATCTGCAGAATGTCATCTCTAAAGACTGGCTTTTCAAATTTTTCACGAGGATCGCGTCCAGGTTTATTAAGTTCACCAATAATATCCTTTAAAGTCAGCTCTCCCACGCTCTCGGATTGATATTGTTCCAGCTTTATTTTCTCAAGCAGCGCACTGTTACCAATTAAATCTTTAACCTGAACATCAATATCCGCTGCCATTTTTTCAACCAGCGCATAGCGTTCGGGATGAACGGCGGAGCCATCCAAAGGGTAGGCAGCCCCATGAATTCTCAAAAAACCAGCGGCCTGCTCAAAAGTTTTAGCGCCCAGACCCGGAACCTTGGCAATCTCTTTGCGTGATTTAAAAGCACCATTCTGATTGCGATAGGCAACTATTTTCTTTGCCAGCGTTGCTCCGATCCCTGAAACCCTGGTCAGCAGGGGGGCGCTGGCGGTATTCAACTCCACACCCACATGGTTGACACAACTGATTACCACTTCATCGAGTTTTTCAGAGAGCAGATGCTGATTAACATCGTGTTGATACTGGCCCACTCCGATTGCCTTGGGGTCAATTTTAACCAGCTCGGCCAGAGGATCTTGCAGGCGTCGACCAATGGAGATCGCACCTCTAATGGTCAGATCCAAATCAGGAAACTCATCGCGGGCAATTTCGGAGGCACTGTAAACTGAAGCTCCTGACTCATTAACGGAGATCACTATGGTCTCCGCTATATTCGCCTCTTTAAAGACGCGTTTAACAAAGGCCTCAGTCTCGCGGCCGCCAGTGCCGTTACCAACTGCAACAGCGTAAGGCCGGTATTTAGCAACCATCTTGCAAATATCTACTTTGGCTTCGATTTCGCGGCGTTCGCCCTGCTCAGGGTAGATTGTTTTTGTCTCTAAAAACTTACCGGTTTCATCAATCACCGCACATTTACACCCTGTGCGCAACCCTGGATCAATACCGATGATTATTTTTTGTCCCAGTGGAGCCTGTAGCAATAAATTCCGCATATTACTGGCAAATATTTCGATCGCGCTTCGATCGGCTTTCATCTTATTTTCAACGATGACATCTATTTCAATGCTTGGTATAATCAATCTTTTATAGCTGTCAGCAATCGCTTCTCTTAAAATAGATGAGAATCGGGAGCTTTCTTTGACCGCGTAAATGGTCTCTATCCTTTCAATCAGCGGTGTGGCATCACAATTCAGTTTAACCCGCAGCACACCTTCGGCCTGGCCGCGACGGATCGCTAAAAAACGGTGCGACGGTATCTTAGCAATCAGCTCCTCAAAATCATAATACTGCTCATATTTAGTAGGCTCGCTTATTTTTTCCATAACCTTAGATTCGATCACCCCTGATTTGGAGAGGAATTCACGCACGAGTGAACGCACATCGGCATTTTCAGCGATAATCTCGGCGACAATATCCTTGGCTCCGCTGATTGTCTTTTCTATATTTTCAACCTCTTTTTCGGGATTGATAAATAACTGCGCCTCAACCGCTGGATCCTGTACCCCCTGCTTTAATATGAGCATTGCCAAAGGCTCAAGCCCGTGCTCTCTGGCAATCATGGCGCGTGTCCGGCGTTTGGGCTTGTAGGGGAGATATAAGTCCTCCAACATAGTTTTCGTGAGACAGCTCTCAATTTTAGCCTTGAACGCGTCATCCAACTTGCCCTGCTCTTCAATTGACTTCAGAATGGTTTTTTTGCGATCTTCAAGTTCACGATAGTAATTCAAGCGATCATTTATGGATAAAATTTGAACCTCATCAAGATTTCCGTGGACCTCTTTCCGGTAGCGCGCGATAAATGGAATTGTATTACCTTCTGCGAGTAAATCAGAGACAGCCTGCACCTGACGCTGTGCAATGCCTAACTCATTCACAACAACTGAAATAACCTTTAAAGCCATATTAAAATCCTATATGGTTGCCTCACTAGGATTTGAACCTAGCAAGTTGTTTCTGTAAGTCTGTCATTGTCAACCACTTACAACAATTATGAAAAATACCGTACCTTTTCAGTTCACTTTCAAATCTTTTCTTGCTACAATTTACGCCAATGAGGGACAATCACGGACAATCAAACAAACGAGGTTTATCATGGCAAAATCAGATAATTACAGAACGCGAGGCACTGGCTCTATCTTTAAAACAAAGAACGGAGTATACACTTTCCGTTATATGGACGCAAGCGGCAAACGAAAGCAAGTCAGCCTCAACACCAAGAACCAAAAGATCGCGAATGAGAGAGCGGCGCAGAGATCGAAGCTGTTAGCCGCAACCAGCGAGGAACATGCTCAGATCATCATTGCAGAGAGCCGAATAGAGGGCTCGGGATATATACCCCTTCCATTTGATGAGGTCTGGAGCCAGTTTGAGAAGCGCGCGAAACACAAGCTAAGAGCTGGCAGCGGGACAATGGGACTGTACGAAATGATCAATCGGCAATTCTCAGAGTGGATGACGGAGCATTACCCAAATGTGCATAATTTTACAGAGATTGATGCAGCAATAGCCGAGGGTTATACGACCGATTTATGGAACAGTGGCATGGCCGCAGGCACCTTCAATGACAAAAAAAACGGTCTAGGACTGATTACAAAGCTACTATCAAAGGATTATGCGATAAAGGTTAATCACTGGTATGAGATTGATAACAAGCAGGGAACCAAGCAAAAACGCGAACCGCTGGACTCTATTCAGATCAGCGAGTTACTCTCAGCACTCGACCAGCAGCAGACAGACGCACAGTTCAAAGTTTTGATGCTACTCGGACTTTACGGAGGGATGAGGTTGATAGACGCGGCACTGATTGAAAGGAGCTCGATCAGTGACGGCAAGGTAAAATATATGCCAGTCAAAACCCAGCGCACTTCAAAGGCCATTGCAGAATTCTATATCTTGCCGACCTTGCAAAGGGCTATAGATGGCTTGCCACAAGATGATAATAAATACCTATTGCCACAGATCGCAGAACGCTATCAAAAAAACACATATTTCAAAACCCAAGTTAAAACCTTTATCCATGCAGTTACAGGGAAGGGTGAACAGAGGCAGATTGACCAGGCTATCCAAGCTCGCTCGCTGTATGGCTATCATTCGTTGCGGCATACTTTTTGCACAGAGATGACCAGGCTCGGGTTATCCCCAGCTATAATCTCGCGTATGACAGGCGACAGAATCGCGACAATCGAACGCTATTACACTCAGACCCTTGAATTAGGCGGTACAATCGCACCGGGATTCGAGGGTATACAAGCACTTACAGCACCAGCCCAAGCCAACCACAGCCCCGAGCGAGCGCAATTAAAGCGGCTTGCAGACATACTGCCGATTGAAGCAGTAAAAGAGCTGATAAGACTCGCAGCGGCGACTAAGATCACGGTTGAGGGAGCTCAAAAGACGAACGAATTAACAGAATAGCCCAAATTATCTCACAATGAAAAACAGCTCTTTTATATCACACAGTGATATAAAAGTTACATATGCGTAACATTCGGTCATATTTGAACTTTTATATTAGACAACTCAAACGAACCTTGATATAAATTGTGGCATGAAAGAACGAGCCCCCCGAATTAGCGATGAAACCTTTCCTTGTGCTACTTGCACGAAGCCGGTTAGCCTTGAGAAGGTTTGCAGCGGGCCGCTCTTCCAGTTCTGTTCAAAAAGTTGCAGTAGGCGGTTTATGCCAGGACACAAGCAAGCACGAGAGGCCGTATTGAATTATCGGTATCAAGGGCTCAGGGCTTCAAACCTTGTCTTGCGAGGTAGTCCAGGACACAGCCCGAGAGCCGACTGGTTAGCCACTGGAGGTTATCTTACGGAGCCAGACCAGGACAGTTCAAAGCTCTTAATCATTGATGAGAAAAACAGAGACAGCGGAGAATCAAGAATCTTGCTTCAACAATATAGTAAATAAAATTTTCATAGGGTGACAAAGCTCTTTTTTAAAGTTGGTTTGAAGTCCTTTTTTCGACGGTCTTACGCGCGGCGAGGGCATGTTGGCAAACACCGGAACTATCCGGAATTGTCGTCATGCCCTTTTTTTGTGCATGGGACTGGAGAAAAAAAGATGAGTTCACCAATAGAAGAGATGATTGCAGCTTGGCAGCGCGCAACTCCAAAACAACAGGAAATAGCCTTCAATGCCCTAACAGGGCAAGCCCCGCTTGCAAATCAGCAAGTTATCAAGTACGGAGACATAGCGAAGAGGCTCGGAGTAACAAAAAGAACTGTTTTTACTGCAATTAAAAATGCAGGGATACAGACCGTTGTTTTACCGAACCGTACCAGGTCTATCGGTATCTTAGTGGCAGATCTTCCGAAACTCGAAGGAGGTCAGCAATGAATACCAAAATATCACAGGCGACTATTGACCTAATAGCCAATGTCACCCGCTCATTGATCAGCAGCGGCGCAATACATCCAACCGAGCAAGCCGCTGTAGTCTGTATACTGAAAGCGCACACAGCGGCGGCAAACAACGCCACCAGCGAGCCGAGCGACTCCAGGCAGCTACTTACGCCAGCGCAGGCCGCGAAGCTCTGTAGCGTCTCCAAACGTACAATAATGCGTATGATAGAAGCGGGCGAGCTGGAAGCTGTTTATTTAAGGGCTGGAAGTCCTAAAACACTTAGAATTAAGCTCATTTCACTTGATGCAGTTATGACAGGCCAGGGGGTGAACCAGTGAAGTACTCCAACAATCCGAGAATGATTATTTCTCACAGAGAAAAGCCGGACGCTCGGCAGCACAGGTGCTTACAATGTAACCGAGTGCTACGCAGCAACGAAGGCCGGAAGTGTAGGAAGTGCATCACCTCTAAGCGGAGGGCCGCGAGATGAGGTTTTACAATTTCGACGAAATCAAGTCACAAGCCGACTGTCTTGAAATTGCGCGCGAGCTTGGATTGAACCCAAATAACCAAGGCAGATGCGCGGCAACATGGCGCGGAGGTCACAATCCGAACGTAGCAATCAATAAGGATGGTTGGTACGACCACAAAGACAAGAGCAAAGGCAGCGCGATTGACCTTGTGGCATTAGTTAAATTCTCAGGATGTATGCAGCAAGCTCAGCAGTGGTTAGGTGAGTATTTGCGCTTGATTCCCAAGCACGACACCGCGAAGGCCAAACCACGCAAACGGGCTATAAGCGATGCAAAGCTCATTGCTAAAACGTATGATTACAAAAACATTAAAAACGAGGTTGTTTCTCAGACAGTACGTTTTGAGCCGAAAGGATTCAGCCAGCGGAGACCTGATAAAAATGGTGGTTGGCTTTGGGATTTAAAGGGAGTTGATTTAGTTTTGTATCGATTGCCGGAGCTACTCAAAGATATTGAAAGCAAGAACATAATTTACCTTTGTGAAGGTGAGAAATGTAGCGATAATTTGCGGCAGCTTGGAGTTGCGGCGACCTGTAATCCACTAGGGGCGGGAAAGTGGCGCGACAGCTACACAGAGACGCTCAGAGGGGCCGACCTTGTCATTATAGCAGACCGTGACGACGCGGGCCGCAGCCATGCCCAGCACGTTAGAAACGCAGTCAGTAAGGTGGTGAAATCAATAAGGATTGTCGAAATGCCCGACCGCGCAGGGAAGGCCGTAAACGATGCCAGCGACTGGATTAGCGCGGGCGGGACGCTTGAAGAGTTGACCGAGATTGTGAACGCAGCACCGGAAGCACCAGAGCCCGAGCCCGCACCCAAGCAGGACGCTGGAGACGGACGCGCCAAAACTTCACCCATAAATGGAGCAAAGGGAGGAAGGCCGCAGACCGCGCCGGACGTTGATGATATGGCGCGGCAATACGCAAAGGAAAAATTGACCGCCGATGGGTTTCTAATGGCGCGTCATTATAGAGAAACTTGGTACCGATTTGAAAAAGACGGTTGGCACACGGTCACAAATTTAGAGATGCAAAAAGGGTTTATTACCTACATGCACTCGCAGAAGGCAATCTCACACCATGCGAAGGTCTACTATGCTCGTGACGTTTTAAACAATATGAACGCGTATGATCTATGCGGGATCTCGTCAGCAGTAGAAAAGCCTTGCTGGTTGTCTACGAAGGAAGATGCGCGACAGTGGATCGCCTTTAATAATGGCGTGGCGATTGACATTTGGAGTTATGCCGAACAGATCGCAGGGGTTAAGAGCCCGACCGAATACAGAAGGCCAGTGACCCCCGATTTATTCTCAGCCGATTTCGTTGAATACCCTTGGGTGGAGGATGAGACCGAACCACCTTTGTTTATGTCATATCTAAACCGAATTATGCCAGATTCCAAAAATCGGAAGGCCGTCCAACAAATGATCGGTATTTTGCTATGCGATACGGCCAAATATGAGGTGTTTTGGCAGCTGTTAGGGAGCGGAGCGAATGGCAAAACTGTTTTGCTGGATATAATAACTTGCTTGGTTGGCCGCTTCAATGTTTCAGGCGTTCCACTCGAAGCACTAGCACCCGGCACAAGATTTCAATCCTTCCCGTTAGCGACCTGCAAAGTAAACATATGCGGCGAGCTCGCGACCGATGTTGGACGGGCGACACTCGCAGCTACCGAAGGCGAGTTCAAAAACGCGGTTAGTGGTGGACAATTTGAATATGAGCTAAAGGGAGTAGATAAGACTAAAGCACGGTACCGCGCACGATTTGTTATGGCTTGCAATTCACTGCCGACTTTTTTTGATAAGAGCGATGGGCTGTACAGGCGGCAAAGGGTTATCCCCTTTACAGTCCAGATTCCGGAACTCGAACGCGACCCAGATCTAGCCAAACGAATTATCAAAAGTGAGCTTTCAGCGATTGCGCTATGGGCCATTAACGGGTTGGCGGAGGTTATCAAGCTAGGGCGCGTACCTGATTGCCCAGCAGGTCTTAAGATCAAAACCGAACACCGAGCCAATAGCGATCACGAGCGGGAGTTTTTTACTGAAAACGGGTACGAAGCCGGCAACGATGACGACCGGATGGGCGGCGCAGAGCTTTATCAGAAATACGCGAACTGGATGAATTTGAACGGATATAGGCCTTTAGGCGCGTCAAGGTTTCACAGCAGAACACAGGACATTTTCCCCGCTTCATTTTATGGCATGGTCAGGGTGAACGGAATCGGGCCTTGTAGAGGTTACAAAGGAATCACCGACCCTAATGTAGAATCAGATTGTGATGATTTTTAAAACTTGTAACGTTTGTAACGTGGAGCATATAGGCTCCTAGGCTAACCTAATTATTTACAGTAAAAGACACAGAAATTAGGTTACTCTAAGACCGTATGGAGCAAACGTTACAAACGTTACAAGCGAAAAGGATTGAAAAGTTATGGCGACCGAAAGAAAAGGGAAAAGGTACTACAGTGGCATTTTCGCTACCCTGTAAACTAGGCGATACCTCGCAAAAATGAACTGTAACGCTATCACAGCGTGACACAACGAAAACTAGGCAGTTAGGAACACCAAACTTATGAACGGAAACGGAATCAGAAGATCAAAGGCTTATTACAAATGGCGTACAGCACTCCATGAAGCAGCGCACCTACAGACAGCACTCCTATTAACGCACGACCTGTTACGGCCAGCGGTTTCAGCGACATTGGTCGTGGAGGGCGCGACCAGCGGCATCGCTTCATGTGCGGGCCAATTAACGCCATTCAATGAAGCCGTGATGACCGCAGCCGGAACCTACGGCGGCAAGCTGGTTAATGAATGGCCGAGACCCCGCAGCCACTATAGAAAAAAACAGCTTATAGAAAGACAGCTCAAACAATCAGCGAACGGTGAACTAACGGCGGAGTCTGTCAGAAAAGTGTTTCAAAACTACAAAGGTGGCCCAAGTGATGCTGAAAGCGTGGCTAAATTCTGTACGAGCTTTGAGCCTGATAACCCAGGCGATTGGATGAAGAGATACAAACGCGTTCATGCAAAGGCGCGATTGCTTGTGTGGACACACCGCCAGACCATCAGGACCATTGCGACGGAGCTCTATTTGACTGGAATCTACCACAGAGAAGCAGAAACTAATCGACTTTAAAGGGCTGGTTATGGTGACCAGCTTCACAACAAAACAAACAACAAAAAAAGGATACATAAAATGAAAGAACAAAAGACAATAGCCGAGATAATGAAGGCCAAGCACGATGATGCAATAAAATCTGTAACCGACCTGCTCTGGGCCGATGCCGATGGTAATAAGGTTGCAGCGGTTGCAATCTCAGGAGGGTTGACGGTCGAGAAGGTCCAGGAGCTTGAGTGCTATGTGGCAAATGCACGGGCCGAGCTCGCGAAGCTCGAGGCGTTCGATGTTGCTAAATTGAAATCAAATGCAGCGGCAGCGAAGGCAGCGCTTGAAAAGATCAGGGCGGAGTTTGATAAGGTCAATGCACAGCGCAGTGAGGCCGGGCGCGTATCAGACGCAGCCGCTAAGCAGCTTTATGACGCGCAGTTTGCTTACACCGAGGTCGCAAATCAGGTCGAATGCGGCGAGCTTCCAGCCGACAGGGCACCCGGCACAGTTAATCAGGTCCTTGCGCGCAGAAAATCGGGCGAGGAAATACATGCAATGGAGCAACGTCTTAAAGACTTGATAAGACTGAAACAGGATAACCAAGATATTGTTAATCATTACACAAAGCAAGTCGACCAGGCCGGCAGCCGCAGGAATAATGTTGTAAGCACCCCCGGAGGTTTTGTTTCAGAAAATGATATGATGAAACAAAAGCTCGACAAACATACCACCGACC
>Ga0265294_10009883_pt1 | contig 10928 bp, 9 predicted proteins | sample MunlanPumphouse3_FD_192504 | JGI IMG/M metagenome (GOLD analysis project Ga0265294, IMG submission 192504) | Groundwater microbial communities from a municipal landfill in Southern Ontario, Canada - Pumphouse #3 | ecosystem: Environmental > Aquatic > Deep subsurface > Groundwater | place...
CCATGAATCCAGGAATGTGGACCCGTCCACCGGAGTTGTGATGAGGGCGGCACCCTCTCCGAACGCCTCCCGGTGCTTGTCTTTCCCGCTCCCGTAGGAAAGAGAACAAACGGTGTAGGGTCCCGGCTCACCGGGATTGTTCATTTCCAGGACGGGAGGCAGGTTTTGGGCCGAGATGGCTGCATACCGCGGCATCTCGGCCGGTCTTCCGGGATACAGCAGCCATGTCAAACCGCCGGCCAGGGTACAAACACCAACGACCAGGCACAGGATGGCCAGGATACGGTGTGCTTTTTTCACCCCGGCCCGCTTCGTTCTTAACAGCGGCACTCCCATCCCGATCAGAATGCAGCATCCGGCGATGGTCGTATACACGATCAACGTGCCGGGCATGCCCAGGTTAAAAAACAGCAGCATCACAGGAATGCCGCCTGCCAGGGCAACGAAAAGCCAGAAACTGATGCGGGCCAGTCCTTTGATAAGGGCAACAGCTCCTAAAGCTCCGGCAAAAACAAGGATGAGGACTATGAGCGTCATGAGCAGGGCGGCCGGCCATCCCCAGGCTATGGTATCGACAGTACCTGCTACCATCATGGTTAGGGCAAAACCTATAAAAAGGGCCCATATAATACCCGTGACAATTTTTTTATTCATAAAGTGATTTGGATCTTATTTATTCTTAATGACGATATGAATGAACATGGAATATTTCTGATCCGGCCATTGCCCAGACGGCTTGCTCTGCTGCCGGGCCATGCATAGTGTTATAACAGGGTAATCACACTTTTTCATAGGAGTTCAAAGCATAATGCATCGATGGCCTCGTTTATGCCAGCCACATTGGACAATATGATAACGCCGGTCTGGTCTTCGACATTCACCGCCATGGAAGAAGAATACCCGCCCGTTCCCCCGTTATGCCAGTGGACATCCTTGCCCGACGCGGATTTTACAATAAACCAGCCCAGACCCATTGTCATGTTTTCATTTATTACGAATGTGGGTTTTCTCATCAAAGCCAGTTCTGTATTATCGGGATTGAACTGCGCATACAAAAACTTTGATAAATCTTCGGTTGAAGACAATACTCCTCCGGCAGCAAACAAAACATCAAAATCCCAGTTGGCAACGATCTCACCTTCGACGTCCATTCCTTTGACCAGTTTGTCTCCAAGGTTTCGGGAAGTGGTATATGAATTGGCCATGCCGTATTTATCAAAAATTCTCTTTTGCAATAATTGCTGATAATTTGTTTTTTGCGACAAGCCCAGTGTATACCCCATAAGCCCTACCCCCAGGTTGGAATAGGAACTGACTGTGGAAGGTTCATTCTCCAGCTTCAGCCATTGTGCCAGATACTCGTCAATTTCCTTCTTCCCGTAATTTTTGTATGGATTGACCTCGTTGGATAAATCCAGATTCTTTGGTAACCGGGGCAAACCCGATGTGTGGTTGGCCAGACTTTCAAAACTGATTTCTATGTTGTCTTTAAAAGGGAACGGATAAAAATCGTTGACCAAACCGGCCAGCTTAATAGTTCCCTCCTCAACCAGAGAGGCCAGTACAGCCGATGCGAATACTTTGGAAATAGAGCCGATCTCAAAAACCCTGTTTTGGTTTTCGGCCGCTTTTATTGTGTCGTTTGCTCTGATGATTCCGTAATACGCTGTTTTCCCGTCCCGGATAATAGCTATGGAAAGTTGTGTGTTTACAGGTAAATCTTTGGTTTTTGCGAAAATGATCCCCGCAAGTTCTTCGGGATAGGCGTCTAGTGCGTTTACAGAAGCCGGCACAATTTCTTTTGGTTCTTCATAAGGTTTGAAGAAAAGCCCGTTTATCAGGTTTCCCTCGTCCAGTGAAATGTTTACCTCTAAAACTGCTTTTTCAAATTTCGTCTTGTAGGTCGCATACGTTCCCATGTTATCTCTGACAAACTCCTTGCTATCCATGTTCCCAACCTGAATTTTCAGGGCTGTCAAAAACTGGATGGTGTTTTCAAGTGGCAATGCCTCTTTCATTACCGAAGCAAAACTGTTGAAAATATCCTCATATTTCCCGGCATTATAGTCCGCCTGGAATTTGTCAAACGCCACTTTATAATTCTCTTTCTGGGCAAATGAAGCATTTGTCATCAGCAGGGTGATCAGGACAAATAATAATTTTTTCATCATGCTTTAAGTTAAAATCCGTTTAAAGTTAACAACTTCATTCGATTTTGTTTTATTAAATTTTTTACCTTCGCGGAACGTAAAACTATTGGATGTTTATTATTAGTTTGGACATTGTTCTGTAAACAATCTGTATTCTTTGTACGGATTGTATCTTGGTTTGTTCTCTTTGAATTCTTTAGAGAGCAATTTTCTTATTTATAACCTATTCAACAAAGTAAAAGAAAATGAACAACGAAAAACAATCAATTCACGAATTTGACCTGAGCATTATATATGACTTTTTTTCAAACACAAAACGTCAGGGTCCGGGAAGTCCGGAAGAAACACTAAAAGCATTGAGTTTTATTGATGGTCTTACCCAAAACTCCAAAATAGCCGATATCGGTTGCGGGACAGGCGGTCAAACAATGGTTTTGGGGCGAAACACGTCCTGTGAAATCATTGGTGTGGATTCCTGGCCCGGATTTATAAACCAATTCAACCTCGATGCCCGAGCCAACAACCTTCAGGACAGTGTGAAAGGTATTGTCGGAGATATGGAAAACCTCCCGTTTCAGGAGGGGGAATTCGACCTGATCTGGTCCGAGGGAGCCATTTATAACATAGGATTTGAACGCGGATTGAAGGAATGGCGGAAATATCTGAAACAGGGCGGTTATATAGCCGTTACGGAAAACACCTGGTTCAGCGAAGACCGGCCTGCCGAAATTCAGGAATTTTGGCAAAACACCTATCCCCTGATAGATACCATTCCCAACAAGGTGGCTCAAATGCATAAAGCAGGCTTCCTACCCGTTGCCACCTATATCCTGCCCGAAACCATCTGGACTGACTATTATTTCTGGCAGGCCCCGAGGTTAGAGACCTTCCTGAAAAAACACAGCGGCAATAAAACGGCTGAAGAGTTTGTAACCCTACAGCGCTATGAAGCCGAGTTATATTACAAATACAAAGCCTATTACGGCTATATGTTTTATATCGGGAAGAAAATGTAGCAACTCGCACCAAATTTCGCGATTCGCGCAAACTTTAGCTCCAAAAGCCTTTGGCGTACTGCCGTTTTTGTTGTACGCCGAGGCTATTTGAATCCGTCCCTTTATATGAATACAAAAAGATGAATGACACTTTGATTTTGAACTCCGGACGATTAACACTGCGGCCAATTACCCTGAGTGATTCCAGAGACATTTTTCATTACCGGTCAGATTCAAAAACGAATAAATATCAGGGATGGATACCAAAAAGTATAGATGACGTTAATGACTTCATCAAGAATAGAGTATCTCCAATCATTGATATCCATGGTACCTGGTTCCAGTTGGTCATCACGCTAAAACCTGGTGGTAAAATAATCGGAGATATTGGGTTGCATTTCATTGATAAAGAAAACAAACAAGTTGAAATCGGCTGTACTTTGAATAAAGATTACCATGGGAAAGGTTATGCAACAGAAGCCATATCCAAAGTACTGGATTACCTCTTCAATACCCTGCATAAACATAGAATTATTGCGTCTATTGATCCGCAAAACAAAGACTCAATAAGACTGTTCAAGAGGCTAAATTTTCACTTGGTAAATAAACGGCCGGACGACGTAATTTATGAAATATTAGAAATTAAAATTGAAAAAATCATAGAAAACAAGAAACGTTTCCTTGACTTATTATTGTTGGCAGACGAGCAGGAAAACATGATTGACAAGTATTTACCGGATGGAGACTTGTTTGCCTTATATGACGGCGATTTGAAGAGTGTTTGTGTTGTACTGCCCATAGACAGCAATACCTGCGAATTGAAAAACATAGCGACCCGCGAGAAATATCAGGGCAAAGGATACGGAAGGACTTTAATAAAATTCATTGCAGATTACTACAAAAACAACTACAAAACAATGCTTGTAGGAACAGGAGAAACACCTGCAATCTTATCATTTTATGAAAGTTGTGGATTTGTAAAATCACATCGGATAAAGAATTTTTTTACAGACCATTACGACCATTCCATGTTCGACGGCGACATACAACTGGTTGACATGATTTACCTGAAAAAGGATTTGTAAAGGGGCGGTAATCCGGATTTACCTCAGAAATCCAGTCGCTGTGCCATATCTACACAAGGAAAGACCTGCAAGATATTTAGCATGGGAAACGCCTCCCGGTTTCTGACGCAACCGGGTCCTTCCTTCCGGGAGCAATCCTGCCAGGGGAGGTGGTAAGTAGGTCGAGAAGTATCAATGCTCATATCAAACACATATACTGTGTGTTACAGCAATTAACGACTAAATTGCAACTTACCACCTCCCCCTCAAATTGCCAAAAACCGCGAAAACGGCCGGAGGTGGTAAGTCCAGAAAATAAAGTAAAAAACGTAATACCCACTTATACAGTATGATGCGGTCTTATGTCACATGGCTATTACTTGCCACCTCCCTTGTGGGCTACCGCTTGAAAGAGCTGTGCTGCAAAGCAGCGCCTTATATGAGCACCAAAGTCCCTTGGCGCACCGCCTTTCAAAATAATTCCGGTCACCACCTTGCTTTCTTTACGAAGTACAATTCTAAATGGCACAGATAAAGTCCTAAACAGACAAATGACACCAGGCTTGCTGACCTTCCTGAAAATGCAGGGTCCGGAAAAGACGTCAGATGGGTTCTAAAAATAAACTTCGGTCACAGACTGCTGCGCTTGCCTAACGGGCAAAACCGGAGTGCCGCGCATGAGAGATTTTAGAATTTTCAAATACCAGAAATACAGGCGTTTAATTTTCACAAATTTGACCTTGCGCGGTAATCCGGGTTTGCCTGCGCATAACACACACTTTGCCTTCAAAAATCCGGGAACCCCTCCGAAATCCTGCCACCTTCCCATTCCACACAAGGAAAGAACATCACAAGATATTTAGAAAAAGGGAAACCTCGCGCCCGCGGAGGGAAGGACCCATTGGCGTCAGCCAATGGGAGGCGTTTCCCTTTTTAAATATCTTGTGACCGTTCTTGACCGTGAATGCTATGCCCTATGTTGCCGCGGCACTATGAGCCATCACTGCCTTTGTTATAGCCACCTGTACTCCTTTGATTATCAAATCCAGATCCTGAGGAAACAAAGCTGTTTGCCGCAATACTATCAATTTCTTTTTACAGATCTTTTTTTCAAACCGGTCCCTGCAGATTATCTTATGCATATTACAAGCTTCAATAAGCCCAAGAATGAGGGCATTCTCGTTGTCTGCCTTTTTATCTTTGAAGACAATACCGCGAATCTCTTCAATCAGGTTATCTCTCACAGTTGTATTTACCAGCCGGGGTCTGTAATACCTGATAAAAAGAAACCATACGGGAATAATTTCAACTATTTTCTTATCTACCAAATTATTAAGGAGCATTTTCTGATACCTGCCCGAGTGCCTGAATAGCCTTTCAATCCAGGACCTGACCTTACGGATCTTCCCGGATTCATCAATTTTTTGCAGGATTAATCTGTGCGCTTCAGATAGTTCGGTCTTATTTGTTCTTACTATCAGCTTTTTATTATCAGTCTCCAGATTATGGGCATATACCAGATCGAGTATCACCGAACCAATGAGTCCGGCTCTTCTCTCGGGTTCCGATACCAGAAATCGGGATTTTACGGGATGCTGGATAAGCAGTAAAAATTTCTCAGAGGTATTCATATATAAACCAAAGTAAGGGTGCCTGTCCGTGCAAATCTCCGGTAACGCGCGGACGGGTCAGGTAAAAATTTAAATCGGTACTTTGCCCCGTGCCCACACAAACCTCCCGGATCATTCCCCGGGCGTCTATGTATTGGGTCAGTGCATTCCAGGCCCTGTCAATAGCCGGGCCGTATATTTCCCCAGTCAGCAAACCTTTCCTCACGCCAACAGCCATGGCATACCCGAACATTGCGGTCGCCGAAGTTTCTTTAAAAGACTCTTTCCTGTCTATTAATTGTCGCCACATGCCGTCTTCCGCCTGGTAACGGAGCAGCGTTTTCATCATCTTACAGTATCGGCCGAGGATAAAAGAATAGCGGGCATCACTTTCAGGCAATTCGCTCAACAGTTCGGCCAAACCGGCCGCTACCCAGCCGTTTCCCCTGCCCCAGTAAAACGGGCCGTTGTTCCCGTGAAAAAAAAGACCGTCAGGCTGCTGAAGATTTTTTATGTAGGTATCAATTACCTCTGCTGCCCGCTGCAGGTACTTGTTGTCACCGGTAGCACGGTATGCCTGAATCTGCAGACTTCCTATCATCCAGATGTCATCTATCCAGAAACGGGCCTGGCTGGTTAATCCTCCGGGTAAAGTATCCTGCCATTGGCCGTCAGCCAGTTTCAGCCCCTCTTCCAGAAATCCGCGCCCCATTCCGACCCGGTACAACTCCAGGGGAAGGATACCATAGACATTTACATCCACATGATTCGCCGAGTTGGGAACGGCCCGGGTCTTTTCAAGAGCATACCGGGCTGCCAGTTTCTCAAGCAGGGCTGTGTCTTTAAGCGCACCGGCCAGCCGTACCGCACCAAAACCGGCACAAGCCTCGGCGTAATGAATTCCCTGGGCCCCTGTTGAATTATACATCATGAAGCCCGGGCGGGCAAGAAATTCGTTAATCACCAGCCTTCCCACCGTCTGAGGCGTACGGGACACATTCCCTCCGGCAACGGATTGTCCGTGAACCATAACGGGCATGAGGGAAAGGCAGAGGCAACAAACTGCAGTTTTCATTTACTGTCGTGTTGTACCCATATAAGGTCAGAGGTATTGTATCCTATCTCTCCGGCTAATGTAAGATATTGATCTTTGATATCCTGAGGAATTGTTGTCTTACGGGAAAGAATCCATAAATATTTCAGGCTTTTTCCGGCTACCAGTGCATAGGTGTACGATTCGTCAATAGCTATCACATTGTATCCGGAATAAAAGGGCCCGAAGAAGGATACCTTAAGCATGGCTACGTTATCATCTCCTATGAATTTTGCTTTTCCAATGGCCTGGTCCCATTCCCCTTTCCTGGTATTAAATCCTTTATTGTCCACCTTAATGGTGCCGTTCTCATTGATTGAATATTCGGCTGTAGTGTTATTCAAGTCCCTTTCATATTTAAAATCAAGTCTGGCCAGTTCGTACCATTTTCCCAGATATTTTTCCTTGTCGAAAGGCTTAACCGCTTCTGCCCCGGCAGGAATGGTAGCGCAGGAGTATAATCCTAACATAATAACACCTGTTAAAAGTAAATTAATAAATAATCTTGTCTTCATACAATCATAAATTTAGTTCATAGATATGTAAATTTGCAATTGTCATAAAGATAAGAAATTATTGTTTCTATTTATCAATCCATTTTTTAAAATCACTTACCCTGTCTTTACTAACAATTAATTCTTCAGCCGGCTGATTATTCAATTTTATATTGAGCCTGCTGGAGGAGTAACCTGTAATATCTTTAATTGCATTAAAGTTAACTATATAATTTCTGTTGATTCTGAAGAATTTATCGGGATCAACCATTTTCTGTATTTGTTCCAGTGAATGGTCAACCGGGTAGTCTTTATTGGAAAATGTTCTTATAAAAACTGCACGGTCCAGAATATGAAAACACGATATCTCATTATCCGGAACAGATATGTAATGTTCTCCCACCTGTATCAGGAAACGGTTTTTGTACCCTTTGTTCACCTCGTTCAATAGTTGCTTTAGCAGGTCATTCTTCACAGCTTCTTTATAGTGTATGGATCTGAATTTATCTATTGCCTTTTTCAAAGCAGACTCTTCAATCGGTTTAAGAAGATAATCCACGCTGTTAACTTTAAACGCAGAAAGCATATAATCGTCATACGCTGTAGTGAAAATAACCGGGACAGACAGATCAACCGTTTCAAAAAGCTCAAAACAAAGGCCATCGTCAAGCTGGATGTCCATAAAAATCAAATCGGGAGAAGGATTTGTCTGAAGCCAGTTTATTGTTGACTCAACGGTTTCCGTAATGCCCGCTATAATAATACCGGGTTCAATTTTTTTTATCAGCCTGCTAAGTCCGGCAGCGGCCGGCTTCTCATTTTCAACAATTAAAACATTCATGACAACAACGGCACTTTAACAATAAAGTCGCTTGCAGATTCTTCTATAACTATCTCCTTGCCGGTAATAAGCCGTGCCCGTTCGCCGAGGTTTTTAAGGCCTATTTTAGTTGAGCTTATTTGTGTGGCCATTTTTTGTATGTTGTTTTTTACTACTATGTTATGTTCTTCCACATAAATTTCAATTCGTAAAGGCTTTTCAAAACTTGCCATATTGTGCTTTATGGCATTTTCTATCAATAACTGTAAAGATACCGGCATAATGTAGAAATCGGATTCATTTGAAACATGCATTGTCATAAATATTTTGCCTTCATTTCGTATTTGATGCAGGTAATAATAATCTCTGACAAACCCGAGTTCATTTATTAACGGCACCTTTACTTTTGAACTGTTATCAATGATATAACGATAGATAGATGACAACTTATTAATAAAACCGTTGGCAATCCCGGTTTCCGTATTAATAAGTGAAGAGAGGGTATTTAAGCTATTGAAGAGAAAATGAGGGTTTACCTGGCCTTTTAATGTTTCGTTTTGAAAAATCAGGTTTTGCTCTTTTAATTCAAATGTTTTTTTTAACATTTCCTGCCATTTAGTATAAAAAACAATTGGGATACTCAGGGAGAGTCCGATCGCAGCAACTCCGACGGCACCTTTTATTTCATTCAAGATCTGAAAAAACCCGGGAAAATCCCAGCCCTTTATCTTATATAAAACACCAAAGAATATAATCATTGAAAAAGTTATGGTTGCCATGGCAATAATTAAGAATATGGCTAAAACAACCAGATTGGCTAAGGTTATTTTTCTTTGAGAAAGACTGGTCTGGGATTTCCGGTACCATTTTTCAGCTGTTCCGTTTATCTTTAATTGGATAAACCAAAGAATCTCAATATCTGCCCACGTAATTAAAAAAGTTCCCAGGAGAAATTCATTATTGAGTTCGGTATTTATTATTAAACCCCAAAGCGGAGTAAACAGGGCACAAAACAGCATTATTTTCATATGAAGCGCAATGCTCCGGGGCATATACAAATCTTTTATTCCACGTGTTTTCATCTTATTAACCCGGTATTATTTTTTCTTTTCTATGGTCACAACCCGTTTGGTAGTCAGAAGGATTTTTTGAGGGAACCCTTGTATTTCCAGTTCCTGCACTGTAAAACTATAAATCTCGGCATATTCAATCTTCCTGTCTTTTTGGGAAATCCAGATATTACCCCAATAAAGTTCGCTCCCTTTGGATTTCATTTCGTTTAAGTTGATTTCCAATTTGTTACCCAACGAATTGTATTCAATGATATTACACAGAGTACTGTTCATCATTGAAGTTCCAATCCATTTCAACTCGTTTTTTTCATGATCGTACGATCCGATATCTGCCATATCGAATGATCCTTGAATATCGGGAATAACAAACGTTTTATTCAGCTCCAGAGAATCGGTATAATTCCATGCATATCCTTCAATCATCATCATATCCCAGATCAGATTTCTTGCAAGCACGTTGTCGGGCTGTTTGGGAAAATCATTAAAAAAAGTTTCATCCATAATATGTGACGAGACCACATAACTAAAACCTTCCATATATTCCTGTTTAATATTTTCCTTATACACTCCCGACTGATTATCTGAATGCGAAATATACACATTATTCCAACGTACCGGCCCTTCTTTCAGGTCCCTGGTGTATTCTCCGCTTACTTTTGTTTTATCCTGCAGATTCCCGTAAATATCTTTATTAATGTATTCGGCCGTCATAACAAACTGTTGACAGAAAGCAACACCGGGAATAAAAAGTAAGCCGCACGTAAATAATACCATACTAATAATTTTCTTTTTCATTTTCTGTTTTTTTAAGTTAAACATATTATGGAATCAAAGAAAACGTATTATATTTCAAAGGGAAAAAGAAAAACGCAGAATGACCCCGTTTGGGTGCTGAACAGGATAAAACCATCAAAAACGGAAAATTAGAGGTTGGCCAATGAAACTGGAAGATTTAGGATATAATAATGATTTCGAACAATTCAGGATCGAGAATAAGCTGGAGGAGTATGAGATTGGCAGAGTGATAATGGAGCACAAAGAAAGGTACATTGTTAAAACCGAAAAGGGAGAATATGAAGCCGAGATTACCGGTAATTTACGTTTTTCGGCAAGAAGCAAAGAGGACTTTCCCGCAGTGGGCGACTGGGTCGCTTTGAAGGTTTATGATTCCGGGTTATCCATAATTCATAAGATCCTGCCCCGATACTCGGTTATTGCCCGACAGTCTGTCAATCAATATGGCGAAATTCAAATTATTGCCACTAATATTGATTATGCCCTTTTGGTCCAGGCTGCAGACCGGGATTTTAACATCAACAGACTTGAACGGTACCTGACTATATGTTTTTCTTCTAAAGTAAATCCGGTGATTGTACTAACAAAAACAGACCTGATTACCGAACAGGAAAAAGCGGATATAATGGAAAGTATCAACCGGCGTTTAGGGAAAATACCTGTTTTCGCTATTAGCAACAAAACACGGGATGGATACGAATCGTTAAAAAGAATTCTTGAAAAAGGGAAGACTTTTTGTATGCTTGGTTCATCCGGCGTCGGGAAATCCACATTGATAAATAATCTCGCCGGAAGTTCTTTAATGAAAACAGATGCGATTAGTCAAAGCACGGG
>Ga0265294_10009884_pt1 | contig 10928 bp, 4 predicted proteins | sample MunlanPumphouse3_FD_192504 | JGI IMG/M metagenome (GOLD analysis project Ga0265294, IMG submission 192504) | Groundwater microbial communities from a municipal landfill in Southern Ontario, Canada - Pumphouse #3 | ecosystem: Environmental > Aquatic > Deep subsurface > Groundwater | place...
TATCAGACCGTGTTCGACAATCTGGTTAATCGGGAATACTGGGAGTGCTGGGTCTATAGTGACGGACGGCTGGCTTCCCGGGTCAGCAACGTGTCCGGCGGCGGCGACGTCAGGTATGATCTCGATAACCTGCGCGGCCCGGACAGTTGGTATCACATCGCGTTTGTCTGGGATCTCGGCCTAGGGCAGACACGGCTGTATGTCGACGGCGTGTTGCGGTCGACCGCGGCGCTGACCGCTGGCGGTTGGGTCGATCCCGATCCGACGCTGAATCTGGCGGGCGGCAACGCCGGCAACTCGAAAGGCAACGGCATCTGGGACGAGGTGCGCGTCTACGACCGCGCGTTGACGGATGAGGAGATCGCCGCGTTGACGGTGATCCCGCCCCTGCCGCCGCCGCGAGGCACGCTGTTCACGCTTTACTGACACGAAAGGACAAACACGCACCATGACACGGGCAACGGCGTTGATGTTGGCAGGGATGATGGCGGCCGGGTGGACACATGCGGCGCAGCCGCCGATCCGGTTCATCTCGCACCGCGGCGAATCGATGGATGCGCCGGAAAACACGATGGCGGCCTTCCGGCTGTCGCGGGAGCGCGGTGTGTTCGGCTTCGAATGCGACATCTACATGACAGCCGACAACGAGATCATCTGCCTGCATGACCTGACGCTGGACCGCACGACCGACGGCAGCGGCAAGCCGGACGCCTTGACGCTGGCCGAGCTGAAGAAGCTCGATGCGGGATCTTGGAAGAACGCGCGCTTCGCGGGCGAGCGCATCCCCACGTTGGCGGAGGCGCTCGCGTTGGCCTGCGAGGGCCGGGAGATCTATATCGACATCAAGCGCGGCATCGATATCCCACGCCTGGTGGAGGTGGTCAAAGCCGAGCCCAAGGCGACGGCGGAGCGGATCGTTTTTCTGGGCGGCGGCGAGAGCGTTCAGCAGTTGCGCAAGCTGCTGCCGGATTACCGCGCGTTGTGGGTGGTGGGCGTAAAGCTGAAGGAAGACGGCACGCTGACGCCCAGCGCGCAAGAAGCGGTGGCCGCCCTGAAGCAGATGGGTGCCCACGGCATCGATCTGCAGGGACACGGCGCGGCGGCGCAGCGGCTGATCGACAAGGCGTATGTCCGGACGATCAAGGACGCGGGCTTCAGCTTTCACGTGTGGACGATCAACAGCGCCGCGCGCGCGGCCGAACTCGCCGAGTTGGGCGCCGAGACGGTCACCACGGACTGCGGCGGCCGGCTGGCCGCGTTTCTGGCCGAACCGCCGCCGCCGTTACCGGCGCCGCTGGTACACTGGACGTTCGACGGTGGCTCGTCCGCCAACAGCGGCACCGGCGGGGCCGCCTACGACGCGGAGCTGAGCGGCGCGCCCGAGCGCGTCGCGGGCGTGCGGGGCGAGGCGCTACGTCTGGACGGCAAGGATGGCGCCGCGCGGGTGGCTTACCGGCTGCCTGAGCAGGGCACGGTGGCGCTGTGGTATCGTCCGGATGGGTTTTACAACTTTAACACCGTGATGGACAATGAGGTGAACGCCGACTTGTGGGAAATGTGGGTTTACGAAACCGGGGTCCTGAAGTTCAGGGTGGCGAACGGCACGGGCGAGGCCGCGTGTAGTCTCAAATCACTTGGCGGTCCCGGGCGCTGGTATCATATCGCGGTGGTATGGGATTTTGTGTCGGCGCGCGCGGCGAAACTGTTTGTGGACGGCGCGGAATGCGCGTCGGGCGCGATGCCGCAATGGGTGGAACCCGGCGGCCATGTGACCTTCGGGGGCGGCCATCCGGGGAACAAGAAAGGGCGCGGCGATCTGGATGACGTTCGTCTGTATCGGGAGCCGCTCTCGGACGCGCAGGTGTGGGCGCTGTTCCGAAGCGTGAAATAGAAAAGGAGTGTGCCTCGTGATGAAGAGAATCTTAAGCGCAGCTTCTGTGTGCTTCTGCCTGGCGCAGATGTCGCGCGCGGAAAACATTCGTTTTATCTCGCACCGCGGCGAGTCGTATGACGCGCCGGAAAACACGATGGCCGCGTTTCAGTTGGCGGTGGACCGTCAGACGGCGGGATTTGAGTGCGATGTCTATCTGACGGCGGACAACGAGATCGTCTGCATTCATGACGCCACGACGACGCGGACCACGGACGGCAGCCTGACCGTCGCCGCTTCCACGCTGGCGCAGCTCAAGGCACTGGATGCCGGTTCCTGGAAGGGCGCGCAGTTCGCAGGCGAACGCATCCCCACCCTGTCGGAAGCGCTCGCGCTGGCGCGGGACGGGATGGAGATCTACGTCGAAATCAAGTGCGGCACGGAGATCCTGCCGCGCCTGATCCAGGTCATGGCGGCGGAGCCCAAAGCCACACCCGCGCGCGTGGTGTTCATCTGCTTCAGCAGCGCGGTCATCAGCGCGGTGCGCCAGCAGTTTCCGGCGTACCGCGCCTACTGGTTGACCAGCGTGTCCGATTCAGGGGGGGCGCCCTCTCCGAGTGCGGTTTCCGCCATCGCGACGATGCAAGCGAACGGCGCCACCGGGCTGGACGCGTATGCGCATGCGCTGGTCGACGCCGCGTATGTTCAGGCGGTCAAGACCGCGGGATACAGCTTCCATGTCTGGACCGTCAACGACATCGCGCGCGCAGCGGAACTGTCTGCGATGGGCGTCGAGACCATCACGACCGACCGCGGCGGTTATCTCGCGACAGCGCTGAACGAACCGGCACCCGCGCCGGTGCCGGTGGTGCACTGGACGTTTGACGGCGGCTCGGCGACCAACCTGGGCAGCGGCGGCAGCCTGTATCAAGCGGCTTTTTACGGTGAGCCTGCCTTCACGAACGGCATCGACGGAACCTCCCTGGTCCTGGACGGTGTGAACGACTATGCGGCCTGCGGATACACGTTGCCGGAACAAGGCACGATCGCGCTGTGGCACCGCCCGACCGCCTTTTTCAACTACAACTCCGTGTTCGACAACTCCGTCAATCAAGACTGGTGGGAAATGTGGATCTACAGTGACGGGCGCTTGACGTTCCGTGTGAAGAACGACGGCTCGGGGCAAATGTTTTATGACCTCGACAATCTGAACGGTTCGAACCAGTGGTATCACATTGCGTTGACCTGGGACCGCACTGCGGCACGAACGGTGTTGTATGTCAACGGCGCAGTTTGCGGCACGGGCGCGATCACCAGTTGGGAGACGCCCGGGGCCGAGTTCTATATCGGCGGCGGCAAGGCCGGGAACAACAAGGGCAGAGGCTGGGTTGATGATGTGCGCGTATACGACACCGTGCTCACCGAAGCGCAGGTGCGCGACGTACACGCGTCAGTCGCGGAGCGGACACCGGTCGTGCGCGTTTCATTCGAGGAATCGGTGGCGAATACCGGCACGGGCGGCGCGCGCTATGAGGCAGTCTTGCTCGGCGGGCCGGTTTGGACGAACGGCCTCAACGGCAAGGGTATGGCGCTGGCGCTGGACGGGGTGGATGACGCGGTGTCCGTGCCATACCGGCTGTCCGCCTCAGGTTCGGTGGCGTTGTGGTACTACGTGCCCGGACCGTGGTACAACTATAACTCGATTTTCGACAATTCGGTGCATAACGACCATTACGAGTGCTGGATCGATGAATGGGGCAATCTTCAGTTCCGTCCTGCGGGGGGCGCGTGGCCGCAAAGGGCCAAGATCGGGTTGGGCAGCGGATCCAATCGCTGGTATCATGTCGTCGGCACGTGGGACGCGTTCACCAGCAACATGGTGATGTACGTCAACGGCGTCGAGCGGAGCCGCGCGGTGAATACCAACGGGATGGCGTGGCCGGTCGCCGGCACGAATTTCTTCATCGGCGGCGGGCATGCCGGCAACACGCCGGGGCGTGGTTCGGTGTGCGATCTCCAGATCTTCGAGACGCCGCTCTCCTCCAACCGCGTGGCCGAGGTGTTCAGTGCGCTGCGCCTGCGCGACGGCGGGCTGACGGCGTATGTGCCGTTTGACGGCACGGCGCAGGATGTCATCGGCGGACATGCGGTCGCGTTGGGCGGGGCGCCGGTTTACGTCAAAACTCAGGGCGGATTCTACAAAGGGCTGAGCTGCGGGACGCTGGAAACTAACATCAGCGACAATGCGTCGATCTCCAACGTGCTGGGGTCGAGTGTCGGCACGATCGCGCTATGGTACTATACGCGCGGGCCTTGGTACAACTATCAATGCGTGTTTGATAACCCCGTGCATTCGGAATATTGGGAGGCTTGGATTTACAGCGACGGACGACTAGGAGCCCGGGTCAGCAATCAGACCGACGGCGGTTTTGTCGCGTATGATCTCGATAACCTGCGGGGGCCGAACCAGTGGTATCACATTGCGTTCACGTGGGATCGCGGTGTCGGGCAGACGCGGCTGTATGTCGACGGTGTCAGCCGCGCGTCCGCGACGCTCGGCATCGGATGGAAAGATCCGCACCCGACATTGAATCTGGCGGGCGGGCACTCGAATAACGTTAAGGGCAACGGCATCTGGGATGAGGTGCGCGTGTATGACCGCATCCTGTCGGACGACGAGATCATCGCGTTGACGGTCATCCCGCCCACGCCGCCGCCGGTCGGAACGCTGCTCACGCTTTTTTGATAAGAAAGGACAGACACAGACGATGACACGGACAATGGCTATTGTGATTGCAGGAGTGGTGGCGGCCGGGTGGGCGCATGCGGAACGGCCGCGCGCGCGGTTCATCTCGCATCGGGGCGAATCGATGCGCGCGCCCGAGAACACGATGGCCGCCTTTCGCGAGGCGGTGGAGAAAGGTGCGGACGGGTTCGAATGCGATGTTTATCTCACACGGGACAACCAGATTGTCTGCCTGCATGACGGCACGGCTAAGCGCACCGGCGGACTCGATGTGAAGCCCAGCCAGGCCACGCTCGCCGAACTGCAGGCGCTGGACGCCGGCTCGTGGAAAGGCCCGCAGTTCAAAGGCGAGCGGATGCCGACATTGGACGAGGCGCTGGCGCTGGCGCGCGACGGCTTCGAAATCTATGTGGAGATCAAGTGCGGCACGGAGATTCTGCCGCGCTTGGCCGAAGTGATCGCCGCAGAGCCGAAAGCCACGCCGGAGCGTGTGCTCTTCATCTGCTTCAACGCGGACGTGATCGCGGCGGTGCGTCGTCAGTTTCCGGCGTACCGCGCGTACTGGCTGACCGGGACCGGTCCGCGAAAAGACGGGAAGCCGGGGCCGACCATCGAGCAGATCCTCGCCAAGGCCAAGGCGTGCCAGGCGTCGGGTGTGGACATGCAGGACTCGGTGGCGATCACGCCGGACTTCATCCGCACGGTGAAGGAGGCCGGGTTCTCGGCCCATATCTGGACCGTCAACCGCGAACCACGCTCGCGCGCGCTGGCGGACATGGGCGTTGAAACCATCACCAGCGACTGCGGTGCGGCGCTTAAGCAGGCGCTGTACGGTGTGCCGGATCGGAAACGGGATGCGAATGGCGTTCGGAACTAATGTGTGAACGGGGTTGGACTGATGGTTAAACAGCGGGTTGCGGTGCTCGGCGTGTTGTTGGTGACCGGCGCATCCTGGGCGGTGGAGGCGGTGCTGGATCCTTATTACGATGTGGATTGGGACACGGTCACGTACCTGCATTCATTCTCGCATCAGCATGCGACGCAAAGCCGGTTACAGACGTTGCGCGAGATGGGCTACGGGCATCTACCGGTGTCCAACTATTACCCCTCGAAGCCCCTGTATCCCTTGCCCGAGGATTTTCGGCGGGCCAATCCCGGTGTGCTGGGCGCGCCGAACGCGGAGCAGCACAGTACCACGGATTCGCGGCTACACTTCAACGCCGTCGGCAGTTTTTACACGACCGGATATGGTGAGACGCCGCGCGTTCAGCGGGACCGTTCGCCGATCGAGTATGATTTCCAAGGGCTGCATGTGTGCGACCCGGCGTGCGAGCCGTGGCGTGGGATCTACCGCCTCGACCTGTCGTTCGCCGCTGTCACAAAGGGCGGCACCGAGGCGTCGGCTCGACTCACGGTGGACGGGGCAAGACAGGTTTCCTATAAAGATTTTTCAGAACCGGCCGATGGCGGCATCGTGCGCGACCGGGTGCTGACCCTGTCTTCGGCGCGTTCGCTGACGCTGAAAGCCATCGCCTCGACGATACGCGTCCGGATCGTCTTTGATCCCGCGGTGACGTGCATCACCCAGTTCCGCCTGATGCAGGGAACATACCGTCCGTGGCGCGATGCCTTCCGGGCCGCGCTCGACGGCAAGGCGGGGGACGCTGACGGACACCCCCTTGAAGGGTTGATGTTTCCCGAGGGGGGCGGCATCACGATCAACCACCCAACCGAACCGCTGTCGCGCGTGGCCGGCTATCTGGATTTTGACGCGCGCGTGCTGGGCATTGAGGTGTGGAACCAGCATGAGATGTTCGGCGGGCAGACGTTGGAAAAGGCGGTTGCGATGCCCTTTTATACGTTGTGGGATGAGGTGTTGCGGACAGGTCGGCGTTGCTTCGGTTTTTTCGTGAAGGACCACTGTCTTTTCGGGCGCGGCCGCAACGTGTTGCTCGTGCCGCCCGGTGGCGATGAGGCTTCGCGTGAACGTCAGGCGTTGCGGGCATACCGAAACGGGTGCTTCTTCGGTGTGCTCGGTGCGATGTCGGTCGGCGCGGACGGCAAGCCGATGGCGCCCTACGACCTGAGCGGATTCCGGTTCACGCGCCTTGCGCTGCGCCGGGAGGGGGGGCGGCCCGTGAGCCTCGATGTGTCGGTCGCCGGTGCGGACTCGCAGCACCGTCCGAACACGCAGATCCGGTTTGTCACCGACCGGGGGCTCGTGCGCGTCGTGGACGGCGCCGCGGCGACATTCGCCCTGCCGCAGGCGGCGGACGGTCGGGTGGCCTGCCGGTATGTGCGTGTTGAGGCCTTTGCCTATCCGAACACCCATTCGGGCGGTCAGGTGCTGACGCCGGCCGCATTCGCAGCACTGAACGTGTTCCAGATTGCGCGGCTGCATGATTTTCGGGGCGACAGTGGTGTGGTTTATATGGATGGCGATTCAGGAACTCCTTTGGGGATTGCGGATATGCTGTTTGCCCAACCGATTCTCTTCCCGTGACGAGTGAACAAGCCCGGCAATCGGGTGCCGGTCAGCCTTTCCTGCGGACGGGACCGTCCGCGCCCCCAGTTCCGCGTTATTTTTTTCTCTGGAAAAACGCGATCGCCGCGCAACGCATCCCGACCGATTACGTTCCGAACTTGATCGAGGCGCCTGAATACGGTATGATGAAATTTGTTTTCGGATCATAAAAAAGCATGGGCGAGCGGAGGAAGTATGGCGGACAAAGGGGGATGGCTGTGTCTGATCGTGTCGGCGTGCGTGGCTGCGGTCGGGCATGCGGAGATGACGTTCTTTGCGCATTCAGGTAAACTGAGTACGGTGGCGCTGATCGGTGACGGCAAGCAGGTGGGGACCGGCACGGTCGGCGCGATCACCTCGATGGGCGACAAGAAGTACGGTGATGCCTGGAACATCGAGTTTTCCGGTATGCTGGACGTCAAGACCGCAGGCGCCCATGAGTTCGCCGTCACGTCAGACGATGGCAGCGCGCTTTATGTCAACGGCCGCGAGGTGGTCATGAACGACGGTCTGCACGGGCCGGCCAACCGCAAGGGGAGCATCGACCTGACGGTCGGCAAACATCAGGTCAATCTGCTCTATTTCAACAACAATGGCGGCCACGACCTCAAGGCGACGGTGAAAGCACCGGGCGGCCAGGCGGTTGATCTGGCGGGGGCCTGCACACCCGGCAGCAAGCGACAGGATATGGCGGCGTTGCGCGAGAAGGCGCGTCAGCGCGAGGCCGCCGAAGCGCAGAAGGCGCTGGTTTCGATCTCGTCGCCCGAAGCGTTGGTGCGTTCGATCCGCCACATTCTCAAGACCAAGCCCCGCGCCTACAAGAACGGGCGCGAGTATCTCAAACAGGCAGAAGCGTTTGTGGCCAGCATGCCCGCGCTGCTGGAGCGCAGCGAAAAGGGCGATGCCGAGGCCGTACGGGAACTCGCCGCTTTCGGCGATCTGAAATTCAAGGCGCTGATCGCGGAAAACCCGTATGTTGATTTTGACGAGATGCTGGTCGTTCTGTCCGACAGGGTGGCGCTCAAGGCCAACTGGCTGGGCACGCACACGCTGGGTCCCAAGGGGTACAAAAACAAGATCGCGCGCGTCAACCTGCGCACAGGAGCGGTTGCCGACGTCTATGAGCCCAAGGACGGCGCGTATCTTGGTGAACTCGACGTGCATTATGACGGCAACAAGCTGCTCTTCACGTCAACAGACACCAACAGCATGTTTCAGGTGATGGAGGCGGGTTTGGATGACGGGAACGTCCGCCAGGTTTCGACGATTGTCGGGCAGTATGTGCACAACTACGGGGGTGTCTACCTGCCGGACGAACGGATCGTCTTCAGTTCCACCGCGCCGATGATCGGCGTGCCGTGCATCGGCGGGTCGCGTACCGTGCCGAACCTGTATGTGATGGATGCCGACGGGGGCAACACGCGGCAGTTGACGTTCGAGCAAGATGCGGACTGGTATCCGACGGTGCGCGAGGATGGTCAGATCATGTATCTGCGGTGGGAGTACACCGACATCATGCACTACTACTCGCGCATCATGATGACCATGAATCCGGACGGCAGCAACCAGCGCGCCATCTACGGGTCGCAGAGCCTGTGGCCGAACTCGATGTTCAACGCCCGGCCGATACCCGGCGAGGCCGGACAGTTTGTCGCCGTGGTCTCGGGGCATCACGGCACTGCGGCGTCGGGTAAGCTCACGATCTTCGACACCAACAAGGGCTACGCGCACGCCGACGGCGTGGTTCAGCACATTCCCGGCTACGGCAAGAAAGTGACGCACGTGACCGTGGACCAGCTCTATCCGACCGTCAAGAAAGCGCTGCTCGGCCAGTTTCCGGATCTGCAGAAGGATGTGGATAAGCTCGTTGCCGAGCAGATGCCGCCCGAGTCGCAAAAAGACAAGGATTATCATGAGCTGAACAACGATTTCTTCAACAAGTGCTACCCCCGCCTGAAGCACATCTATCCCGAAATGGCGCTCGACCTGGACACGCTGGTGGACGGCGTCTTCCCGCAGTTCATTCAGCCCTATCCGCTGAGCGCGAACTATTTCCTGGCGGTTGCCAAGCTCACAGGCCAAGGCGCATGGGGCCTCTATCTGGTCGATACATTCGACAACATGGTGCCGATCGCCCACCCGGAGACCGGCGCGTACCGCTACATGGTCGAGCCCTATCCGCTCAAGAAGCGTGCGCGGCCGCCCGTCATCCCGAGCAAGGTGAACCTGCACGACAAAGAGGGGGTCTGCTACATCCAGAACGTCTATCGCGGGCCGGGACTCAAAGGCGTTCCTGATGGGACGGTCGCGGCCTTGCGGGTCTTCACCTACGCATACGGCTACTACAACATCGGCAACCACCATCATATCGGCGTCGAGAGCGGGTGGGACATCAAACGCCTGCTGGGTACCGTGAAGGTCGAGAAGGACGGGTCCGCGATGTTCCGCGTGCCGGCCAACACCACGATCTCGCTGCAGCCGCTCGACAAGCAAGGGCGTGCGATGCAGCTCTTCCGGAGCTGGCTGGTCGCCATGCCGGGCGAGAAGCTCTCGTGCATCGGCTGCCACGAACCGCCGACCGAGCCGCCGGTCACCAGCAAGACCCTGGCGTCCGGCAAGCCGCCGCAGTCCATCACGCCGCACCGCGCGACGGTCGAAGGGTTTGCCTTTGAGATGGAGATCCAGCCGATTCTCGACGCCTATTGCATCCGATGCCATGACGGCAGCGACCCCAAGAAGCCCGATTTCAAAAACAAAGCGCTGCTCGACACCAAACGCGCCGAGGAACGCTTCAGCCATTCTTACCACGCCTTCCACCGTTACTTCCGTCGTCCGGGCCCTGAGAGCGCGGGAACGATGGGCATTCCCTATGAATTCCATGCCTCGACCTCGGAGGGCGTGCAGCTTCTGGAGAAAGGCCATTACGGGGTGAAGCTCGATGACGAATCGTGGCGGCGCCTCTATACGTGGATCGATCTGAACGTGCCGTTCCACGGCAACTGGACATCGGTCTATTCCATGGATGCCGGACGGCACACGTGGACCACCAACATCTCCGCGCATGCGGCGGCTCTGCGTGCGCGCTACGCGAACATCGACGATGACTGGGAAGCGGTCCCGGCGCAGCCCTATCCAATCAAGCCCACCCGTGAAAAAGGTGAAGAGCGCGCCGCACCGGTCCGGGTTTCAGCGAAGGGCTGGCCGTTCGACGCCGAAACCGCCAAGCGCATGCAGCGCCAAGCCGGTGGCGAAGCGGTCACGCGTACGCTCGACCTGGGTGACGGTGTCCGCATCACGCTGGTCCGTATACCGGCTGGCGAGTTCGTGATGGGGAGCGACGACGAGACCGCCTTCGAGCAGCCGCGCCACCGCGTGGCCATCGATAAGCCCTTCTGGATCTCCGAGAACGAAATCAACAACACGGCCTTTTTTGCCTTCAAGCCCGATCACAACGCCAGTGTGTTCGACCAGCAGTGGAAAGATCACGTGCGCCTCGGCTACTACGCCAACTATGCCGAGCAGCCCGCCGTGCGCATGAGCTGGCTGGAGGCCGACGCCTTCTGCGCCTGGGCGGCGAAACGCAGCGGCGCGAAGGTCGCGTTGCCCACTGAGGCGCAGTGGGAGTGGGCGTGCCGCGCCGGCAGCGCAACGGCCATGTCGTTCGGTGCGATCACTGACGATTTTAGTCCGTTCGCGAACCTCGCTGACAAATCGATTGAGAAATACGCGGTGAACGGGGTCAATCCGGTCTTCAATAAAGGGTTGGTCGGCAACCGGGTCTTCGATTT
>Ga0265294_10009885_pt1 | contig 10928 bp, 7 predicted proteins | sample MunlanPumphouse3_FD_192504 | JGI IMG/M metagenome (GOLD analysis project Ga0265294, IMG submission 192504) | Groundwater microbial communities from a municipal landfill in Southern Ontario, Canada - Pumphouse #3 | ecosystem: Environmental > Aquatic > Deep subsurface > Groundwater | place...
AAGACGAAAAGAATCAAGTCTACTGCTGCCAAGCAGGACAAGCGCGTGGATGAGAAGCTTGCCGTGGGCCATGCTGTAAGGTTGAAAGGACAATCGTCGATCGGTGAGATCAGGGAGATCTCAGGGGAAAAAGCGACCGTCACTTTCGGGATGATCAAAACAACAGTACCGCTGGAAAAGCTGGAGCGGGTAAGTAATCATGAGATCAAAAAGGAACAAAAGTCATCCAATACCCGCGATTATATGCATGAACGCAAGCTTTCCTTCAAGCAGGACATCGATGTGCGGGGTATGCGCGGTGATGAAGCGCTACAGGCAGTGATCTATTTTATCGATGATGCCATACAGCTGGGCGTAAGCCGTGTCAGAATCCTGCATGGTACAGGTACTGGCGCTCTTAGGCAGCTCATCAGGGAATATCTTTCCACCGTGAATGGCGTGGCACACTTCCAGGATGAACATGTTCAGTTCGGGGGGGCCGGTATCACCGTGATTGATTTGGATTGATCTCGACAGCTTTATTTAATGGTGAGAAGACGATACCCATCTTCAATTTTTTTTTTATCTTTGTGCTTGATAGAAAAAATAATAAATATGATCATTTAACACCACACTGATGGCTAAATTCTCGAAACCATTCTGGGTCGCCAATTTTGTAGAGCTTCTTGAGCGTCTTGCATACTATGCCGTTTTTATTGTCATCACGCTCTATTTGTCGAATGTATGGGGATTCTCAGATATTGAAGCAGGTGTGATCGCGGGGCTATTCTCTGCCATGCTCTACCTGCTACCTTTGTTTGCGGGTGCCTATGCCGATAAGATAGGTTTCCGAACGGCAATCATTCTTGCTTTCTCGCTGCTCACCGTAGGCTACGCCGGTCTGGGGATCCTTCCCACGATGTTGGAGAGTGCGGGTCTGGTGGATTATGAGATGACCACTACCTATATGGGGTTGCAGGAGAGCCCCCTGCGCTGGTCAATTATCGCGCCGTTGGTTTTGGTAGTGATTGGCGGTGCTTTCATCAAATCGGTGATCTCCGGCACGGTGGCACGTGAGACGACACCCGAGAACAGGGCGCGAGGTTACTCTCTTTTTTATATGATGGTCAATATCGGTGCTTTCACCGGCAAGACGGTGGTAGACCCGCTTCGGAGAAGCATGGGTGACCAGGGTCTGGTCTATCTGAATTACTTCTCGGCCGCGATGACGCTCCTGGCACTTATTGCTGTCTACTTGTTCTATAAATCTGTCAGGACCGAAGGAAAAGGTAAAAGCTTCCTGGAGATTGGCCGTTCATTGGTGAAAGTGATGTCTAACGGCCGACTGATGTTGTTGATCATCATCGTGAGCGGTTTCTGGATGATACAGAGTCAGATGTACGCTACCATGCCCAAGTATGTGATACGCATGATTGGGGAGAGTGCTTCTCCGGGATGGTATGCCAACGTGAATCCCCTTATAGTATTTATGATGGTCAACCTGATCACCTCCTTAATGAAGAAGCGAAGTGCGATCTCTTCCATGATGGTGGGTATGATCATCATCCCTCTCTCGGCACTGGTCATGTCCTTCGGGAACATGGTGGGCGAGGCCTATATACTTGGCATGCACCCCATCGCCTTCATGATGATTGTGGGTATAGCCTTCCAGGCGTTGGCCGAGTGTTATATCTCTCCCCGTTACCTGGAGTTCTTTTCACTGCAGGCACCTAAAGGAGAGGAGGGGTTATACCTGGGATTCAGCCATCTGCACTCATTCTTTTCTTTTCTCTTTGCCTTTGGCCTGTCGGGATTCCTGCTTGACAAGTATTGTCCCGATCCGCGACTGTTCATGGATGGAAATGGGATCGTGGACACGGTGAAATATGCTGCTGCTACGCAAAATGCACACTACATCTGGTATGTCTTTGTGGCTATAGGTGCCGTCTCAGCCATCGCATTGTTCTTTTATGCCCGTATCACTCAAAAAATTGACCGGCAGCGGCTGCTTGATGGATCTGTTGAAATGCAGGAGCATCATTAAATGATAAACATGAAATAGGTACCCCTGATAGAAGGTTCTATCAGCGCTATAAAATGAATTAATAACTATTAAGTATGAGATTAGATTTAAGTTCCCACATTACACTTGATCGAGTTCCTAAGAAATATTACAAGCCGGAAAACGATTTTGAAGAGTATAATCTCGCACGGTACGAGAAGCTGCCTGTAGCTATTTTTGAAGAGTTTAACAGTGCCTCGGTCAGGATAGCGGAAGAGATAGTGAATGCAATGATGCTGAAGCAACAAAAAGGGGATCATTTTGTGATGGGTATCAGCGGGGGTGCTTCACCCTTACCTGTTTATGAGGAGCTTGTACGACTTCACAGGGAGCAGCATGTCAGCTTCAAGAATCTGATCGTGTTTAATACGTACGAGTTCTACCCGGTCATGGATTTCGCATTCAGTAACTTGCAGATGTTAAAGGATGTACTGCTGAATCAGATAGATATCGATCCGTTGAATATCTACTCTCCCGATGCAACCACCGAGAAGGATCTGATTGCTCAGAACTGTGAGGCGTTTGAAAAAGATCTCAATGATAAGGGGGGGCTCGACTTCTTGTTGCTGGGACTGGGGAGTAAGGGTAACGTGGGATTCAATATGCCTGGTAGCAGCCTCCACTCGCAAACACGTCTGGTGATGCTCGATGGTGATTCACGCGCCGATATCGCTCATAATTTCGGATCATTGGATAAAGTGCCGGTGAGTGCTATCACCATGGGCCTTTCAGATATGATGAATGCGAAACAGATTGCGCTGGTAGCATGGAGTGAACAGAAGGCGGAAAGTATCAAGGCAATTGTGGAGGGCCCCGTGAGCGACATGGTTCCCGGTTCAGTACTGCAGACACACCCCGAAACAAAAGTGTATGTCGACTTGTCAGCTGCTTCAGAACTCACACGTATCAGTCGCCCCTGGCTTGTCACCAACTGTGAGTGGACCAGTAAGCTCATACGCAGGGCCATTGTCTGGCTCTGCGGAGTGGTGAATAAACCCATCCTGAAGCTGACAAACAAAGACTATAACGACAATGGACTGAGTGAGTTGATCACACTCTACGGCTCAGCCTACAATGTGAATATCAAGATCTTCAACGATCTACAGCATACGATCACCGGCTGGCCCGGAGGAAAACCCGATGCGGATGACACTTATCGCCCCGAGAGAGCCAAGCCTTATCCCAAGAGAGTGATTATCTTCAGTCCTCACCCTGATGATGATGTGATCTCCATGGGAGGTACCTTCCAGCGTCTGGTGAACCAGGGTCACGAGGTACATGTGGCTTATCAGACCTCGGGCAACATTGCTGTAGGAGATGAAGAGGTGATCCGTTACATCTCGGTATTAAACAGTATGCGCAAGAAGTTCAACCCCGAAAACAAAGGGTTGCTTGAGAAATATGACAGTATCCGTCATTATCTTATGCATGAAAAGACGAGAGAAGATATCGATACACCCGACATCCTCTTCATAAAGGGAAGGATACGCCGTGAAGAGGCACGTTCTGCCGATAGATATGTGGGATTGTCACAGGAGAATGTTCATTTTCTGGATCTACCGTTCTATGAAACAGGGAAAATAAAGAAGAACCCTATCAGCGAAAAGGATGTGACCATCGTGAAAGATTTCATTGAGACAATCAAACCCCACCAGATCTATGTGGCAGGTGATCTTGCCGATCCACACGGAACGCACAAGGTATGTCTTGATGCCATCCTGGGAGCTGTGGACATGATCAAGGAAGATGACTGGTTCAATGATTGTCGTATATGGATGTACCGCGGTGCATGGATGGAGTGGGAGATAGACCATATTGAAATGGCTGTACCCCTCTCACCGGAGGAACTAAGACAAAAGAGAAATGCCATCCTCAGACATCAGTCACAGATGGAGAGTGCCCCATTTCTCGGGGATGATGAACGTCTCTTCTGGCAACGCTCCGAAGAGCGCAACCGTGCCACAGCAGACACCTACTGTCAGTTAGGGCTGGCATCCTATGAGGCGATAGAAGCATTCGTGGAGTATGTACCCGTGCAATAAACATTCATTGCTCCCTGTTTGAATAGCATTTGACGCCACAAGAGTCAAAAGTTACAGTTGTGAAAGCAGCCCTAATTTGCAATAGAAAGAGATCGACATAGCGATGCCGGTCTCTTTTTTATTTGTAAGTGGGCCATAGGAGATCGCACGGTTATGTTGGGAATTATTGTTTTAATACCACTATTATCAAAAAAAGTTGTATATTGTGACCCAGATTTGAAGTAAATAAATGTCTAAAGAAAAATTCCATATCGAGTTCCTTATGGGGAACGCAACCCTGAATAGTTTATGGCGTATGATCAGTCAGATTGACGGACTGTCGGAATGGTTTGCCGATGAGGTGACCATGGATGAAAATGAGACCATCTATACCTTCACTTGGGGAAAATCGTACAATAAAGCCGTAGTTCTGGGACAGAAACCCCAGTCATTCATCCGTTACCGCTGGATCGACGAAGAGGAAGATACCTGTTATTTCGAATTCATATTACGTAAGCTTGATCTCTCGGGTGACATGACGCTCGAGGTAACCGATTTTGCCGAACCCGACGAGAAAGGTGATGCCATCGCTTTATGGGAGACACAGATTGATGAGATGAAAAGAAAATTAGGTATATAAGCTGAAGCCTGTTTCTTGCATTACGTTTAATCATCTTTACCTTTTCGAAACAACAATTGTACGTTTGATTGTATTATCTTTGTCATCAAAATAAACGACTCTCTTTTTGTCCGATCCCGATGAGTAGATTTTTCCACATAAAGCGGTTGTACAGTTATATTTTAACGACTTTTATCCCGCTTTTTCTGATGACTTTTGCCATATGCCTCTTTCTGGTGTTGATGCAATTTTTGTGGAAATATATTGAGGATATGGTGGGCAAGGGTTTAGGACTTGACGTGATAGGGGAGATGTTCTTCTATGCAGCCTTAAACCTTATCCCCATGGCATTACCCTTAGCCATCCTGCTGGCATCGTTGATGGTTTTCGGGAACCTGGGTGAGAGCCTGGAGCTGCTCGCTGTGAAATCGGCCGGAGTGCCGCTGTTGAAGACCATGAAGCCGCTCATCCTCCTCATCCTTTGCATCAGTGTGGGTGCCTTCTTCTTCCAGAATAATGCCCTCCCTAAAATACAGACCAAGTTCTATTCACTGCTCATCTCCATACGTCAGGCTTCACCTGAGCTGGATGTGCCGGAGGGGGTCTTCTACAAGGAGATCGGTGGTTATAACCTCTACGTGGAAAAGAAAGATCAAAAGACAGGCATGTTGTATGATGTGTTAATATATGACGTTGCCAACGGTTTCGAAAAGATGGCAGTGATCATCTGCGATTCGGCAAGGATGAGCATGACCGAGGACAAGACTATGCTTATTTTCACCATGTATAGTGGTCAGCAGTTCCAGAACTATCAGGAGGGGACCCCTTCACGCAGTTCAACCGATTTCGTTCCCTATGCCAGGGAGAACTTCGAGGTGAAAACGATGATGATCTCTTATGATGCCAACTTTAACCGTATCGGAGAAGAGGATATCGAGAGCAGTTCCACCAGCAATTATGTCTCAAAGAATTTATCCGAGTTGCGCTATTCCATCGATTCAATGGTCGTGATCATGGACAGCGTCAACAAGATTGACCGGAAGATGATGAAGAGGAACTCCTATCTCACCTTTCGCAACAGTTATCCTCCCGATCAGAAGGATTCAATCATCCTTCTTGCCCAAAATAGTGAGGTGGAAGTACCCCGGGCCGACACATTGTTACAGTCAAAAGAACTGAACATTCAGTCCACCATCCTTCAAAATGCCTTCATGAAGGCTGAGAATAACAGCAATGAGTTTCTGTTCAGATCGTTGAACAAGACTACCACACAGAAGACCATCAACCGTCATTGGATTGAATGGCATCGTAAGTTCACCATACCCTTTACCTGTCTTATTTTCTTTTTTATAGGGGCACCGCTGGGTTCTATCGTCAGAAAAGGTGGTTTGGGTACCCCCATTGTGATATCGGTCGCACTGTTCATCATCTATTACATTGTGGAGAATGTGGGTTATAAGATGACCCGTGATGGCGTTTGGGTACATTGGTTCGGTATGTGGTTCAGCTCACTCATCCTCTTGCCCATCGGTATTTTCCTTACCTACAAGGCGATGAACGATTCTGTGATTATGAACGCCGACACCTATGTAGACTTCTTTAAAAGGTTGTTTTTCCTTCGTGAAAGAAGAAAGTACCATGTGAAAAGTGTGATTATCGAACAACCTGATTATGATGTGATTCAACACTCCCTATCAGAGTTGTCGAATGAGATTGATCTTTTTATAGGAAAATATGATCGTTTATCTTATAAAACATTCTGGACCGACAGAGAGTATGACAGAGAACTACATTCCATCAAGAGCGCTATGGAGATCATTCTTAATCAGCTTTCCAACTCCCGCAAGCTGGAGGAGTTGGCAAAAGCGGAGGAGTTCCCCATTTTAATTAATAATGTACGCCCTTTCAAGGCCAACACCATCCCGGCAAGGATAAGTATGTATCTTTTCCCTGTGGGAATAGTGTTAAGACTACTCTCAACACCATTTGAGAAAAGAATCAAGAAAGATATGAGAGATATTCAACGGCTGAGTGGTGAGTTATCTGAATTAATGGAACGTATTCATGCCAGGCATGTTGTGTTAAATGCATAAAAATAAAGAAGATAGATGCAAGAAAAATTTACTTTAGACACTATAGAAGAAGCCATCGAAGAGATCAGAAAAGGCAATTTCATTATTGTGGTGGACGACGAAGACAGGGAAAACGAAGGGGATCTGATTATCGCAGCAGAATGTATCACCCCCGAGAAAATCAACTTTCTGGAGACACACGCACGTGGTCTTATCTGTGCGCCGGTGACCAAGGAGCGTGCCGAAGAGCTTGAGTTGCCCATGATGGTGACAAACAATACCTCCATCCATGCCACACCTTTCACGGTATCCATCGATCTGCTTACCCATGGATGCACTACCGGCATATCGGCTTACGACAGAGCACAGACCATCTTTGCACTCACACGTACCGAGACTGCTCCCGAGGATTTTGGTCGCCCGGGACATATCTTTCCTCTGCGAGCACAATCAAAAGGGGTGCTGCGCAGAGCCGGACATACCGAGGCAACCATCGATTTTGCCCGTCTGGCAGGACTATACCCTGCAGGAGCCCTGGCCGAGATCAAGAATGAAGATGGTTCCATGGCACGTCTGCCTGAGTTGATGGAGATGGCCCGGAAATATACGTTGAAGATCGTTTCTGTTGCCGACCTGATCAAATACAGGCTACAACGGGAATCGTTGATTGAGAGAGGTGAAGCCGTTCATCTACCCACCGGCTATGGCGAGTTCAGGATGATTCCTTTTCTACAGAAATCAACAGGCCAGGAGCATATTGCCCTTATCAAGGGTGAGTGGAGCGACGATGAGCCGGTACTTGTACGTGTACACTCCTCCTGCATGACAGGCGACATCTTCGGCTCCATGCGCTGTGAATGCGGTGAACAGTTGCACAAAGCTTTACAGATGATAGAAAAAGAGGGAAGAGGCGTGCTGGTTTATCTGAATCAGGAGGGTAGAGGGATAGGGCTGATGGCCAAGGCTGAAGCATATAAACTTCAGGAACAGGGACTTGACACCGTGGATGCGAACCTACATCTCGGCTATCAGGCCGACGAGAGAGATTATGGGGTGGGAGCTCAGATCCTGCGGAGCCTGGAAGTCAAGAAGATGCGGTTGATGAGCAACAATCCCACCAAACGAATAGGTCTTGAATCATATGGACTGGAGGTAGTGGAGAATGTTCCATTGGAAATAGTCCCCAACAAATACAACCATTATTATATGGAGACCAAGAAAAATCGGATGGGACATGTGCTCAAGAGTCTGAAATAGACAGGGCCCCTTCTTTGAGGGTTGAGAGCGAAATAGATAAAAATAAATGATGGATCTTCTTTATCTGTTTATCGGTTTTGTGGTGGGTGGTCTGTTGGCATGGATCATTGCCACACTGCTGACGAATTTAAAAACAGTCTCCAAAAGTGATTATGATGCTATCGTTTTCAGAAATAACGCTTTAAATGAAGAGCTGGCGATGATGAAAGGTAAAGCGGCCGAGTTTACTGCGAACATGTATGCGGCCAACGAAATCATCAAAAGCAGACAGGAGGATATCGCAGCTTGCAAGGAGGAGCTTCATGTAAAGAGTGATGCGTTTAACGAGTTAAACAGATCGCTAGCCTCCATTGCGGCGGAGAACAGATCCTTACTCGAGAAACTGGCCAATCAGAAAAAAGAGATCAATGAATTGCGTATTCAATTCAACCTGGAGTTTGAACAGATCGCGGCGAGGATTCTCGAGGAGAAATCGGAGAAATTCACCAACCTGAACAGAGATAACCTCATTCACATTCTGAAACCGCTGGGGGAGAATATTGATTCTTTCCGGAAGAAGGTGGAAGAGGTCTATATCACTGAGGCAAAGGAGCGCTTTTCATTGGGACAGGAGGTGAAGAACCTGCGCGAACTGAATGACAGGCTTAGCACTGAAGCTACCAACCTCACCAATGCACTCAGGGGTAATTCCAAAACACAGGGCGACTGGGGACAGATGATCCTGGAAAACATTCTCGAGCGTTCTGGACTGGTGAGAGGCCGTGAGTATTTTACACAGGAGTATATGAAAGACCCTGATGGCAATCATCATACGAGCCCTGATGGTGCCAAGATGCAGCCGGATGTGATCATTGCTTACCCTGATAACCGTAAGGTGATCATCGACTCAAAAGTTTCACTTACCGCTTATGCCAACTATGTGAGTACTGACAATGGGGATGAACAGAAAAAATATGTGAGCGACCATCTCCGCTCCCTGCGTAAACATATTGATGAACTGAGCCGTAAGAGCTACCAGGATTATGCGGTCACACTCGATTTTGTGATGATGTTCATTCCTAATGAACCGGCTTACCTGCTGGCATTACAGCATGAAGAGAACCTCTGGCAGTATGCCTATGACAAGAAGATACTGCTGATCAGCCCTACCAACCTTATCGCAGCATTGAAAATGATTGTTGATCTGTGGAAAAGGGAGTATCAAAACCGCAACGCACAGGAAATTGCCGAGCGTGGTGCAGCCCTCTATGATAAATTTGTCAATTTCACCACTTCGCTCTCCGATATAGAAACACATATCGACAAGGCTAAACGGAGTTATGAGAATGCCTACGGACAGCTCAAGTCGGGTAGGGGGAACCTGATAGGACAAGCTGAAAAACTGCGTGAGCTGGGTGTGAAAGTCAAAAAGAAACTTCCACCCTCTCTGCTCGATGAGATGAACGATGACCACTGATTGCTGAATACCTAAAACTGATAAATTATAGAACCATGTACGGAAAATTGCAACCACATCTGCAGGCTGAATTGAAAACTATCAAAGAGGCAGGCCTTCACAAAAACGAACGCATCATTGTGACGCCACAGAGTGCTGAGATCAAAGTGGCGTCGGGACAGAAGGTGTTGAACTTCTGTGCCAACAACTACCTCGGGCTGTCAAACCATCCACGTTTGATCAGTGCAGCCAAGAGAGCACTCGATGAACGCGGTTATGGCATGTCGTCAGTACGATTTATCTGTGGCACGCAAGATTATCACAAGGAGCTGGAAAAGACCATCAGTGATTTCTTCCATACCGACGACACCATCCTCTATGCCTCCTGCTTTGATGCAAATGGAGGCCTGTTTGAACCACTCTTCACCGATCAGGATGCAATCATCTCAGATGCACTGAATCATGCTTCCATCATTGATGGGGTGCGGCTTTGCAAGGCAAAACGCTATCGTTATGCCAACGCCGACATGGGTGATCTGGAGGAACAGCTGAAACTGGCACAAGCACAACGTTTTCGCATCATTGTCACCGACGGTGTCTTCTCAATGGATGGAAACGTTGCACCCCTGGACAAGATCATGAAGCTGGCAGAACAGTATGATGCACTGGTGATGGTGGATGAGAGCCACTCCGCCGGTGTGGTCGGTCGTACCGGCAAGGGAGTGACGGAAAAGTTCAATCTGTTGGGAGAGGTGGACGTGATCACCGGGACGCTGGGCAAAGCTTTCGGAGGTGCCATCGGCGGGTTCACCACAGGACGCAGTGAGATCATCGACATGCTCCGCCAGCGATCAAGACCCTATCTCTTTTCCAACTCCATCCCTCCGCTTGTGGCAGCAGCAGGTGTGGAAGCGTTTCATCTGTTGCAGGAGTCGAATGATCTCCAAGATAAGCTCCATGCCAATAGAGACTACTTCGTGACAAGGATGAAGGAGGCTCAGTTCGATATAAAGCCCACACAATCGGCTATTTGTGCGGTGATGTTGTATGACGCGAAGCTCTCACAACAGTTTGCCGTTGATTTATTAGAAGAGGGTATCTATGTCACAGGGTTCTATTATCCCGTTGTGCCGAAAGAGGAGGCCCGTATCCGCGTACAGCTCTCCGCCGCCCATGAACGGGATCATCTCGACAAGGCGATAGCTGCCTTTATCAAGGTAGGAAAAAAACTGGGAGTCATATAACAAATCAAACCATTGTACGGTGAATCACTCAGCAAAAAAGCTGATTGCTGACCGCTGAAAGCTACATATATGAAAGCATTAGTAAAATTACACCCGGAGAAGGGTATCTGGATGGAGGATGTGCCTGTTCCCTCCATCGGTGTGAACGACGTACTGATCAAGATTAAAAAAACAGCCATCTGTGGTACCGATCTGCACATATACAAATGGGACGACTGGTCACAGAAGACCATCAAAAC
>Ga0265294_10009886_pt1 | contig 10927 bp, 12 predicted proteins | sample MunlanPumphouse3_FD_192504 | JGI IMG/M metagenome (GOLD analysis project Ga0265294, IMG submission 192504) | Groundwater microbial communities from a municipal landfill in Southern Ontario, Canada - Pumphouse #3 | ecosystem: Environmental > Aquatic > Deep subsurface > Groundwater | place...
AGCCGCTTTTTTATAGCGGCTTTTTTTATGGAGGGACGATTTGATTAACACAAGCATTTAGTATATATAGCCATTTTAAGCAGCTAGTTTCGCATGAATATGAAGACCGTTGATTAATCTGGACATCAGGTCAAGCCCTAAACTACAAGGGTGGTGGGCGGAGACATAGGAACCATCAGAGAAAGCACATAATACTGATATCTCGTGCATAAAAAAAACTGCTATATATGGATGTGCAACGGTCTCATTTGGTAGATGACTTTTTTTATACTGCTCCGCTTCTTTGTTTAAAAAGTCACGATATCCGAGAAGATAATACTTTGCATCAAAAATCTAAACTAATCATATTTATTCTTGCGTATAAACGATAAACTCCTTATACTATATAGAGTGAAAGGAATATTTATTTAACGGTTTTGAATAATTAGTTCTGACATGCCACCTTCAATTGCAAGATTGCATTTATGTATAGATATTGGTGTGATAAGAGGCGGATTTTGTGGCTAAAACTCAACAAAAAATCGGTACTGTGGAATTAAATACACAACTTGATGAAAAATATCCCGTCAAATCTATAAAAAGAAATAGACAGATTGGCGGTAAAATCTAAATATGCACCTAATGGTGTAAATAAGAAAAGAGGTAAAAACAAATGTATGAACTAGCAACTTTAAATGTTATTACAGATTTTGCCACACCAGAACGGATCAGCTTAGCTGTTCGCGTTTTGCTGATGCTTATCATCGGTATTCCGGTTATTAAACTAGTATTAAAGATTATTAGTCGTTTAATTAAGGATAAGCTTTCCTTGCAATCGGAAGTATTAATAGGGCGCACCGTAAAATATGTGTTGTATCTGATATTGCTTGTGATGGTTCTCAATGAATTTGGTTTCAAGATATCTGCCTTGTTAGGGGCTGCAGGAATATTTGGGGTTGCCATTGGCTTTGCCTCACAGACTTCTGTATCAAATATTATCAGTGGAATCTTTCTTATCTCCGAAAAACCATTTATGATAGGTGATGTAGTTGAAGTTGCCGGTAATTTGGGATCAATTGAATCCATAGATCTTTTATCGATAAAGCTCAAGACATTTGACGGTCGCTATGTACGAATTCCCAACGAGACCATGATCAAGAATGATGTGACTAACTTAACCAGATTTGATATCCGAAGGGCTCAGTTTGTAGTAGGTGTAGCTTATAAAGAGGACGTACGAAAAGTTCTGGAAATATTAAAAGATATTGCCGAAAACATGCCAGATGCCTTGAAAGATCCAGCGCCACTTATTCAGTTAGATGGTTTTGGTGATTCCAGTATAGATATCAACTTTGGCGTATGGACGGCAACATCTAATGTAATTGATATGAAAACACAACTAATGTTAGCAGTAAAAGAACGTTTTGATAAAGAAGGCATAGAGATTCGTTTCCCACATATATCTATTTATGCGGGAGAAGCATCCGAACCTATAAAGATACAAACAACATCAAAGGAAGTATAAGAGAAACATGAGCAACAAACCCCCGATTAAAGCCGTGATATTTGATCTTGACGGTACTTTGCTGGATACTCTTCAAGATATTGCCGGAGCCACTAACAAAGGTTTGGCAGATATGGGTTATCCAGAACATCCCTTGGACGCTTTTAAGCGATTTGTAGGCAATGGGCAAAACGAACTTGTAAAGCGTGCCTTACCCGAGAAGCATCGTAATTCTCAAGATATCAAAACTCTAGCTAAAAAATTCTGGGACTACTATGATATTGAATGGTATCTTAATACCAAACCGTATCCTGGAGTTTTGTACATGATTCAACTTGCAGTAGCTCGTAAAATCAAGCTTGCAATTCTATCGAATAAAGCCCATTATTTCACTAAGAAAATGATCCGCCATTTTTTCCGCGGAGCAATGATTCGTCATACCAAGAATCCTTTTGGTGTATACAGTGGCGAGCAAGTTAATATTGCCACAAAGCCGGATCCTACATTAGCTTTGGAATTAGCTCAAAAGCTAAAAATTGATCCTTGCCAGATTGCTTTAGTGGGAGATATGCCTGTAGATATTCAAACTGCAGGAAACGCAGGCATGATTGCTATTGGTGCTGCTTGGGGTTTTGCAGGCAAAGATGCTTTAATCGCTGCCGGTGCAGAGATGGTGTTTGATACTCCAACAGACTTAGCCAACTATCTAGAAACGCAGCCAATTATATAGTTATCTGATGATAAGTTTCAGAAAAGAGTTGTGGTTTAATACCACAAAGAGGCGAGAATACATTAATATTACAGATCAAGTGCAAGCCGCCCTGTTTGAATCGGGGGTCAGGGAAGGTTTGCTCTTAGTAAATGCTATGCATATTACAGCCAGTATTTTTGTTAATGACGATGAATCTGGATTACATGCAGATTTTGAGACTTGGTTAGAAAAACTCGCACCGGAAAAACCGTACAATCAATATCATCATAATGGATTTGAAGATAATGCTGATGCTCATTTAAAAAGACAATTAATGGGACGAGAGGTTGTAGTTGCCATTACAGATGGTAAGCTCGATCTGGGCACCTGGGAACAAATATTCTACGGCGAATACGATGGCAAGCGCCGAAAACGAGTATTAGTAAAAATAATTGGCGAATAACAATGAATAGCCTTGGTTATGCCAAGGCTATTTTTATTAAACGGAACCAGTAATGCTCCGATGAGATTGAATCAAGATGTCATTATCCGCAATCACTTGAAATAATAATACAAGCCTCCAGCAGGGATATACATGGTTAAATCATCTTTATAGTTCATTGTGATTGGGATTTCTATGCTTAAGTGAAAGCGATCCGAAAGTGAGAACTCAAATCCGGGACCCACACCTAAAGTCCATCTATCTCTCTGTTTCCAACTACTCTGTGTTCTAGATGTATAAAGTCGCTCTGATCTGAAAGAATATGAGCCGCCTGCGATTATATAGAAATTGTAGGTTTTGGCTTCGAGTAAGGGGATAAGATAATTTGCTCCCAAGAGGATTGTTCTTTTACCGTGAACAATGGGGTTTTCTTCTGTAGGAGAGTAACTAAAGCTTGGGTTATCATTATCGGAAGTATAAGCAGCTAATGTGCCCTGAATACCGCCAATACTACTCCAGTGACGAATACTGTAGCCACTTCCAGTGGATGATCCAAAATGAAGACCCATTGCCGAGGAATAATTGTCAAAAGCCATAAGGTACGATAAGCACGATAGAAGGATAAGCATAATCAATTTCTTAAGCATTTATTAAGCTCCTAAAAATAATTAAATGCATCCTCAAGTATGGCATGATAATGTCAAGTATAAATGTAAAGAAATGCCCTTTCACATCAATAAACAACAAGTCAGACCCGAACAAGAAAGAATAGTCAGGGATTATCTGCAAAAAGGGTTACTGAAGATTGCAAATGGCCGATGGATTAAACCCAAACTATGCAAATATTGGTTGGACGTAAGGATATTATGAAAATAGGCTACACATATTTTTTACGTATTTGAGTCTGAAAGATTGTTGGGCAAGCTTGCGTGAAGGTATTCAGCCTTTAACACAGCATCCCATGTTGCAGAGCTTTTGGGCTGCCAAGCCCCGCGTGGCAGTGGCGACGGAGTACCCAGAAAGCAATGATCTGCTGCCTTTGTGGCAAGCTGAGTTTTGCCACTCCATACTCTTGCCCGCCCTACTGCACAAACAAAGAATTTGCTCCAATCCATATCTCAATCCATCAAGCATAAATTATCGATAGTTACTCTTGCCCTCATCATATCGATTAAGCTTTATATCGGCTTAATCCATGCCTATTAATAAGCTATAAGATTGGGGGAGAATAATGGTATGCTAGCAGTAAAGACCTTATTTAACAAAGACATGGGATAGTGGCATGTACAATTGAAGTTGTAAATTGAACAGGATGCGGCTAAATATCACCTTTATTTTTGCGATATTCCCATTATTAAAACTATGAATTCCGATTATTGCTTTCAAGTTACTTTATAAAATAGATTACATTTAACACCATCATTGAAGATAGCTATCAGTCTTTTTCATTGCTTTTGCAATGGTCACCTAACCTGTAACATTTAACAGGATGAGTAATGAGGCTAGATGATAAGAGGAATAATCGACTTTTAGGCGATGAAATGAAAGAGCCTCTTTGTGATGGAGGCTCTAGATAAAATTGAGATCTTAACTACAATAGTATAGTCTGGTATTATTCGTATCGTAAGGCATCAATGAGATTCAGATTGGCGGCTTTTTTAGCGGGATACCAACCAAAAAAGATTCCGATACCCATCGAAAAACCTACTGATAGCATTATTGACCACATGGTTACTGCTATATTCCAATTCATAATTCTACTAACAATTCTGGCGGCACCAAAGCCTAAAAGAATACCCAAAATTCCTCCCATAATACTGATTGCCATTGCTTCGATTATGAATTGTAATAACACATCTCGTTTGCCGGCTCCAACAGCCATGCGAATACCAATCTCTTTTACACGTTCTGTTACAGAAACCAACATAATATTCATGATACCGATTCCTCCAACAAGCAGAGAGATACCGGCAATTGACGCCAAGAGAATCGTCATAGTATGAGATACACTATTTGCGGTTTCAGCAAGATCTGTTTGGGAACTAACTACAAATTCTTCGCTAGAGGTACCGCGATGTCTTGCTTGAAGCAGATTCAAAATATCTTGTTGAACCAAATGAATGGCATCTCTGCTTACGGCGGAAACCATGATACTCATGTTGCGCCAGCGATGTCCCAATAGCCTTTGATAAACAGTGGTATAAGGAGCTAAAACGGTATCGTCTTGATCGTTTCCCATTACGCTTTGACCTTTTGCAGTTAGAACTCCGATAATGGTAAAAGGGATATTTCGAATGCGAATTATCTTTCCAATAGGATCGATGTCACCAAATAGATTATCGGATACTGTTTTTCCGATTACACAGACCTTATCTCCGTTATCTACATGCGATTTGTAGAAAACATCTCCTCTGGAGGTTTGCATATCTCTAATAAAGAAATAGTCCGCATCAACCCCCATTATTCCAGTACGCCAGTTTTTGCTTTCATACTTAAGCTGTCCCCATGTGCTGTATACAGGAGAAGCATACAATACACCATCAAGTTGATTGCGCATAGCCTCAACATCGTCCACGTTTAACAGATTGCCACCGCCAGCAGCTTGACGCACTGCGGACTGGCTGAAATTTGAATACACCATTATTACATTGGTGCCCATAGAGTTAACTTGATCTTCAACTATCTTTTGTGCTCCCTGTCCAATGGCAAGCATAGCTATTACCGCTGCGACACCAATGATGATGCCTAGCATGGTTAGGAAAGTTCTGGTTTTATTTCTGGTTAAAGATTTCAGAGCGATACGGATAATTCCCAGTACAGACATTAATCCTCCTCATCCAGTTTTGGCAAGGTTAGCAAATCGTTTGAAGCAGATCGTGCGGTGGGATTTACCTTATCCGAGATTATTTTTCCATCTCTAAAGGTTATGTGGCGGTGAGCATATTGGGCAATATCGTATTCATGGGTAACAAGAATTACAGTTTTTCCTTGAGCATGGAGTTGTTGAAAAACAGCCATTACTTCTACACTGGTTCTGGTATCCAAATTACCGGTGGGTTCGTCTGCCAGAATGAAAGAAGGGTCGTTTACAATGGCGCGGGCAATAGCCACACGTTGTTGTTGTCCTCCAGAAAGTTGATTTGGGAAATGCTTTGCTCTATCTTCTATTCCAACCGTTTTAAGAGCGTTCAAGGCATGTTCGTGACGCTGGTGCAGACTATACTTTCTGCAATATAACAAGGGTAACTCAACGTTTTCTAAGGCAGTTGTACGAGGGAGTAAATAAAAGCTTTGAAACACATAGCCTATCTTTTGGTTACGAATAATAGTCAACTCATCTTCCGACATATTATGGACGGGGATGTCATCCAATATATATTGTCCTTCACTGGGCTTGTCTAGGCAGCCTAAAAGGTTCATAAAAGTAGTTTTACCGCTGCCACTAGCGCCCATGATGGCGATAAAATCTCCCTTTTGAACTTCGAGATCAACGTTTCTTAGCGCATGTACGTGGATGTCGCCCATAATATATGTTTTACTAAGATTCTTTGCAGTTAAAAGCTTATTGTTCATTAGAATCTTCTCATTGTGGGAGTAGAATTTGATGCTTGTTTGGGATCGTTGTATATTACCCCGGTTACCAGTATGGAATTTTTATCTAAGCCATCAATAAGTTCTACATAAGCACCGTCAGATACTCCGGTTTGCACTGCTCTTGGAGTTGGCTGGTTATCTTCCAATACCCACACTACTGCCATGCGATTTACTGTGTTTGTTTTAGTGGCCATTTGTCTGAGGTTTCCAGGCTTTTTTGAAGAATTTGTCTTTGTGGAATCGCTGACTGCTTCTGCGGTTGGTTCTTGTTTCTTTATTGCTTGTTGCATAGCTATTCTTCCTGCATTAAGTAAGTCGTCTTCCCATTTCAAACCAAATTGTTCCCATATTTCTTTGCTAGGGCGAAATCTGGTTGCACTTTCCGGTATGCGCAGGACATTGTTTCGGGCATTGATGATAAAGGTAACGTTTGTGGTCATCCCTGGCAGCAGTTTACGATTGGGATTACTGGCATCGATAACAACGCTGTAGGTTACAACATTGGATTCTGTAGAGGGATTAAGTCTTATTTGTTGCACAGAGCCTTCAAATCGCTGATTAGGATGTGCATCAACAGAGAATTCAACCGGCATTCCAACAAGAATTTTTCCGATATCTGCTTCATCAACTCCAGCAATGATTTGCATTCTATCAAGATTATTGGCTATAATAAATAATGTGGGTGAGTTTAAGCTGGCTGCAACTGTTTGACCTTCATCGACAGCCCTAGAGACAATAACTCCATCAATAGGGCTGGTTATATGGGCATTGGCGAGGTTTTTTTCGGCTCTCTGTAAACTGAGTCTGGCATTGGCGAGGTTTTGTTGTGCTGTTTGAACGCGAAATCTTGCTTTTTTTAGATCGTATTCGGGACTCATATCACGTTCAAACAATTCGCTTTGTAGGTTAAAATCCAATTCAGCTTCTTCGAGAGAGGTTTGGGCTTTTGCCAGATCCCCTCTAGCAGCCTCTAAAGACGTTGCCAAAATTTCAGTATCCAATTTGGCAAGCAAATCTCCTTTCCGTACTACATCGTTGAAATCCTTATAGAGTTTTTCGATTTTTCCACTAACTTCGGTACCTACATTCACCAAAACATATGGGTTTAATGAACCTGTAGCAGTAACAATTTCCCTTACAGAGCCCAAGCCTGGGCTATCAGTTCTCCATTGAGGGGCTCTTTTTGCCTTGCGATAATGCGATATTATAAGCACGGTTGCTATAATGACTATTACAATCAAGATGTATTTTATATATTTTTTCATTTTTACCATTTTCCTAAAATCTTGTGCGAAAGAAGATGATTTATCTCTTCTTGTTTCATTATTATCTGATATCGGTTAGCATTGTATTGAATATCTGCATCAATGTATTCTGTACGGGTTTTATCCAGTTCTAAGAGCTGAATGATACCCAAGCGATATCGCTCTTCAGCAATTTGTATTTGTTGAGAAGATTGTTCCAGCTTTTCAGAGTACAATTCGTCCAAGCGCAAAAGGTATTCTAGTTCTTGGACATAGTTGTTGTAGTTACGTAAACTTTGATCCTCTAGATCATCAATGTTTAGCTGAGTGTTTTGGCGCGAGATTTTTTGCCGAGTGCTGTTTTCTCTATTGGTAAAGAAATTCCAGATGGAATAGGAAAGATTTAAGCCAACACTATGGACAGTGCTGTAATTGTCAAAATCAAAATCTTCTCCGGAAACTCGGCGCGAAAATCCATAGGAAAGATTGATACGAGGGAGATAACTGAGTTTATTCTGAAATATGTTTAAGTCAATTTTTTTTAAGGATTGTTCCAATACCTTAATGCTAATAATATCTGCAGCACTATAAGGCGGTATTTCCTTTGCGATATCGATTTCTAAATCCGCAATAGGAAATCCCTCATCTTGCATATTCACCAGAGCAAAAAGCTTTGCCCGAGCATTAGCAATGGTATTGTTCAGTTTTATGATACTAATTTGCGAGTTCATAACGGCGATTTCACTTTGTTTTACTTCGAAAGGAGTGGTTTTGCCAAGTTGTTGAAGAACTTCGCTTTGCTCAAACACTCGAGTTTGAATAGCGAGGTTTTCTTCCAGTGCATTTTTTTGTTTTGTGGTAGAAAGCACTTCTAAATAGGCTTGCATTACCTGATAGACATAGTCAGAGTATCCTTGTTGAAGCTCCATATTAGCTTGGTCTCTATCCAATAAAGACTGTCTGTAGTTAAAATATGCGGGGTCGTTAAGACTGATAGTTTTACTTATTTCAAATCCAGCAGAATTAGTTAAACCACTATTGGGAGAGATTGGATCTAAATCTTGGTTTATGCCTGCATTTAAATCTGCACTGGGTAAAAGATCCCATTTTGCACTATTCAGCGCACTTTTTGCAGAAGTATTACTAAGGTTTTGTTTGCGGATTTGATAGCTATGTTCAAAACCATGATTAATCATTTGGTCCAGAGTGTATTCGTTTGCCATAAGCATCGCTGGCATCAGGAGAAAGAAAAACAGATAGCGTTTCATAAAGCCTCTTTATTTGAGTATTAATTTGTTCAAATTATTATCTTATTACCAAAAGTAAAGCAGATTCCTGCAATAAATCCTATTCAGAATAGCATTGATGTGCAAAAAAAACTGATCCTCATATTTATGCAAGGAAAATCCTTGCCCGAAAACTGAGGATTATAAAAATGGCTTTTAATTAAAAAAACTAAATAATAAGGAGCTTAACATGGCTTTTAACTTAAGAAACAGACACTTTCTCACCCTGATGGATTTTAGCCCGAAAGAAGTGCAATTTCTATTAGATCTATCCTTAGAACTAAAACGAGCGAAATATGCTGGAACCGAACAACAGAAGCTCAAGGGTAAAAACATTGCTCTCATCTTTGAAAAAGACAGTACCAGAACTCGTTGCGCTTTTGAAGTCGCTGCATTAGACCAAGGCGCTCACGTTACATATTTAGGTCCTACCGGTAGTCAAATGGGGAAAAAAGAATCTATTGCAGATACAGCAAGGGTTTTAGGCAGAATGTATGATGGCATTGAATATCGTGGATTTGGTCAGGAAATAGTTGAAGAATTAGCAAAGTATTCCGGAGTGCCAGTTTGGAATGGTCTTACCGATCAAGATCACCCCACACAAGTTTTAGCAGACTTTTTAACTGCAATGGAGCACTTGAATAAACCTCTAAATGAGATGGTGTTTGTCTATGCCGGAGACGGGCGCAACAATGTGGCCAATGCACTTATGATTGGTGCTTCGAAAACCGGAATGGATTTTAGAATAGTGAGTCCAAAATCTCTTTTCCCAGAGAAAACTCTATTGAAAAAGTGTAAAGATGCCGCACTGGAAAGCGGTGCTAAGATCTCAATTACAGAAGATATAGCTAAAGGCGTGAAAGGTGCAGATGTAATATACACAGACGTTTGGGTGTCTATGGGAGAACCGGATAGTGTTTGGGAGAAACGAATTAAACTGCTTAAGCCTTATCAAGTAAATGTCAGTATGATGAATAAGACAGGGAATCCACATACTTTATTTATGCATTGTTTGCCAGCATTCCACGATCTGAATACCAAAGTAGGCAAAGAAATCAATGCAAAATTTGGTCTTACCGCCATGGAAGTAACCGATGAAGTATTTGAGGGTCCTAATTCCGTAGTTTTTGACGAAGCCGAAAACAGGATGCATACTATTAAAGCAATAATGGTAGCAACTTTAGGGCAGTAAATTTCATCTATAGTATCGAGTATAAAGGACATCAGAAAGATGTCCTTTTTTGTTTGCCCAGAATGATTATTTTTGGTTTATGACAAATATTCAACTCGGTGTATGAGCTTTTCTATCCGGAAACAAAATGAGGAAAGGTGCGATCTATTAATTGTGCTCACGTTCTCATTTTGATTGATGCCGATGATATCCCATATTCTATTAGGTGTTAGGACATCCTATAGTAATCTGATACTATTTCAGCATCATAATTTTCCTAACTGTTGATGTCTTACCTGTTTCAATGCGAACAAAATATAAACCGGAGCTAACACTACGGTTTCCGTTATCCTTTCCGTCCCAAACGACTTTATGAAATCCTCGTGTCAACCGACCATTTATCAGTTCACGAACCCTTTGTCCACGTATGTTATAAATTGTCATACGTACAGATCCTTCTTCTGGTAGAGAAAATGCAATGGTTGTTGAAGGGTTGAACGGATTGGGATAATTGATCAAATCAAGCTTAGCAGGGACAGGAGCATTATCAATTGTAGAGATGTCCGACTTAGCTAATATTTCTCCCAACAATTGATCAACTGTTTGTCTTGCATCCTTAAGCGAAGTGATATTGATCCCGTTCGACATGTAAGGCATGCCATAGTAGGTTCCTTTGCCTTGTTCATCATAGTACATATCCATTAAAGTATAGGCAATGTCAAGCAAGCACAATAGCGAATCAAGTTCAGATGTGGAACAGCAGAAACGGTGATCAGAATCATTTGCAAAAACGGTGATCAAATTTGCAGAAACGGTGATCAGGAAGTCCCCCAAAAAAGCCATTTGCAATTTTCAGTGATCAGATTTGCAGATTTCAGTGATCAACTACAACTGTCACTCAAAGATTCTCTCCTCTTTAGCGCCCTCACGGCTTGAGGCTAAGGCCTGGTGCCATCATGTATATGCTGGCCTGGGGAGTGGTCTTGTAGAGACAGCCCTAATGGCGGCTTCTGGGG
>Ga0265294_10009887_pt1 | contig 10927 bp, 13 predicted proteins | sample MunlanPumphouse3_FD_192504 | JGI IMG/M metagenome (GOLD analysis project Ga0265294, IMG submission 192504) | Groundwater microbial communities from a municipal landfill in Southern Ontario, Canada - Pumphouse #3 | ecosystem: Environmental > Aquatic > Deep subsurface > Groundwater | place...
ATTATACTACACATAGATAGATATCTATACGAGAGGTGAAAACAATGCCAGATATTGATTATGTGCTAATATTTAAAGCTTTGGGAGATGATAAGCGGTTAAAGATTGTACAAATGCTTTCCGATGAGGAGAAGTGTGCTTGTAAATTATTAGAAGAATTCATTATAACGCAGCCTACGTTATCACATCATATGAAAATCTTATGTGATTGTGGGCTTGTAGATGTAAGGCGTGATGGTAAGTGGTCCCATTATTCTTTGAATGGAGAGGTATTGGGAAATTTAAAAAAATTTGTCAATAAATTAAATGATGGTAAAGATGGTGGGGCTTTATGCAAATAATTTGGGATTTTGTGCAAAATCAGATTTTAGGTATGAAATGGCTTAATGTCTTAATCGGTAAAGGTTTAACATATTGGGGTTTGGACCTTAATGGCAGAATGGGCGGAAGTTTACAATTTTTCTTGTTTGATACAATTAAAATACTTATTCTTTTAATAGTTTTGATTTTTACTATATCCTATATTCAAAGCTATTTCCCGCCGGAGAGGACTAAAAGGATATTAGGGAAGTTTAGTGGACTTACGGCAAACATTTTGGCGGCTTTGTTGGGTACAGTTACTCCTTTTTGCTCATGTTCTTCTATACCGCTTTTTATTGGGTTCACCAGTGCAGGATTACCTATTGGAGTTACTTTTTCTTTCTTGATTTCTTCACCACTTGTGGATTTAGGTTCACTAATTCTTTTAATTAGTATTTTTGGAGCAAAAATAGCAGTAGCGTATGTTCTGGTTGGCTTGGTATTAGCAGTTATGGGAGGAACAATCATTGAGAAATTGGGCATGGCTAAATACATTGAGGAATTTGTAAAAAACGCTGGCAGTGTTGATATAGCAGATCCTAACTTTACTACTAATGATCGTTTGATTTATGCCAGAGAACAGGTAGAAGCTACCGTTAAAAAGGTGTTTTGGTATATAATTATAGGTGTAGGGATTGGCGCTTTGATTCACAATTGGATTCCTACTCACATTATTTTAGCCATATTGGGTGAGAATAATCCGTTTTCAGTAATTTTGGCTACAGTAGTTGGTATTCCCATGTATGCGGATATTTTTGGTACTATTCCTATTGCGGAAGCTTTATATGCAAAGGGCGTAGGTATAGGCACGGTCTTATCCTTTATGATGGCGGTAACGGCACTTTCTCTTCCGTCCATCGTTATGCTAAGAAAGGCTGTAAAACCAAGGTTATTGGGAGTTTTTGTAGGCGTTATAGCTCTAGGAATTGTTTTCATAGGTTATGCTTTTAATGCATTACAATTTTTATTCATTTAGGAGGAATTATTATGGCAAATATTAAAGTTTTAGGATCGGGTTGTACCAAATGTAATGAGTTGGAGAAAAATACGGTAGAAGCATTAACAGAATTAGGCATGGATACTACTATAGAGCATGTGACTGATTTTGCTCAAATTGCAGCTTATGGTGTTATGTTAACACCGGCTTTAGTTGTGGGTAATAAGGTTGTTGCCTATGGTAAAGTATTGAAGAAAAATGAAATAATTAAACTATTAAAAATGTAAATTGTTTGTGAATGGTTATAATATTTCTCCACAATACGGTATAATAGAAACATCAAAAGAATGGTGGTGCAAATATGGACAAACAACAGACAATACTTATTGCTGATGATGAATCTCAAATTAGAGAAATATTGCGTATTTATTTTGAAAAAGAAGGTTTTAAGGTAATTGAAGCAGCTGATGGGGCCGAGGCTATTGTACAAGCGCAGGCAGGAAAACCGGATATTTTAATTTTAGATATTATGATGCCGGTACTAGATGGCCTAGAAGTTTGCAAACAAGTGCGTAAGATTTCTGATATGCCAATTATTATGCTTACGGCTAAAGACGAGGACGATGATCGTATATTGGGTTTGGAAACAGGCGCTGATGACTATATTACGAAACCCTTTAATACTCGCGAAGTTGTGGCTAGGGTTAAAGCGGTATTGCGTCGCAGCGGTCAATCAGTAGCAGTTAAGGGCAAAGAAATTTTAGAGTTTCCTGATCTAATGATCAATCTTAGCGAATACAGAGTCATTGCCTTTGGCAAACAAGTTACTTTCACTGCCAAGGAGATGGAGTTACTTTGGTGCTTGGCTTCGAATCCAGGAATTGTTTTCTCTAGGAATCAATTGTTAGAAACAATTTGGGGCTACACTTATTATGGTGATACTAGAACCGTCGATACACATATTAAACGTGTACGTCATAAGCTAGATATTCCTAAGGAGTCTGCTTGGGATATTCTGACGGTTTGGGGTGTAGGTTATAAATTTGAGGTAAAGAATTGAAAAAATCTTTAAGTTCCAGGCTCATGTATACATACATGGGCCTAATTGCCGTTATTATTATAGGTATTTCCATAGGTTTGTCATATTTAATTACTGACTATTTCTTTAAAGCCAAGGAAAACGAATTAAATGAAAAAGGCGCTGAAGTTGCGGTTATTACCAATTATTTTTTAAGTGTGGATGCTAACAGAGATTCTGTTACTAGATATCTATCTTCAGTTGATCAATTGATTGGTGCACGTATTTGGCTTTTTGATAATCATTTTGAACTTATTGCCGCTTCGGAACGACAAGAGGACTTTTCCCAAGATTCTAATAGCATTGACCGCCAGGACATTGTTACTGGATTAAAAAAACCGGACAACGCACAAAAAGCAGTCTCTTCTATTGGAAAGCAAATAAAACAATCTGGGGCTATTAATCAACAAGTAGAAAAAATTCTTCGTGACGTATATGATGGTAAACGCGTTAATTCCAGAATTTTTCATCCTTACTATAAAGAACAGGTGTTATTAGTCGGCCTTCCTGTAGGTGATGATAAGGGGATTAGTAAGACGGGAGCCATATTATTAGCTGCTCCTATTAGCGGTCTTGATAAAGTGCTTCATGATATTTATTTATATACTATTATTGTGGGAATAATGGCTTTACTTTTAAGTCTGTTTTTAGTGCGAGGTCTTTCAAAACGCATAGTACAACCGTTGATTTCTATGAAAGATAGTGCATCTGCTATTGCCGCCGGTGATTATACTCGCAAGGTTGAGGTAACAGGGGACGATGAAATAGCTGATTTGGGCAAATCTTTAAATTCTTTGGGTAGCGATTTAGATGAATTTGTACAAAAAACTAATAAGATGGAGAAACTTCGCCGTGATTTCGTGGCCAATGTTTCTCATGAATTGAGAACTCCTATTACTATTATTCGTGGCTATAATGAGGCCATTAGTGATGGTATGGTTACAGATAAAAGCTGCATTAGTAAATACCGTGGTTTAATAAATGATGAAACAATACGCCTAGAAAGGTTAATAAAAGATCTTTTAGACATTAGCCGTTTGCAGCGTAGTGAACAAGAAGAGTTAGAATATGTAACATTGGGCCATATTGCCTCAACAGTAGTTGATATGCTAGATGTACGTGCGCAAGAACGAGAGATTCGCTTGGAGAAAGACATTGATGATAGTGTAGTGGTAAAGGGAAACGGTGATCGTTTATATCAACTGGTCATGATCTTAGGAGACAACGCTATTAAATATTCCCCTGATAGAGGCGTTATTAAATTCGGAGTATTCCTAAATGAAAAACAAGAACCTGTACTTACCGTACAAGATCAAGGGTATGGAATTCCACAAGAGGACATTCCCTATATTTGGGAGCGTTTTTATAAAGTAGATAAATCTCATTCTCGTCATATTCCAGGGACAGGCCTAGGGCTAGCTATTGGTAAGGAAATAATCCGGTTACATAGTGCCAAAGTCGTTGTTAAGAGCGAAATTGGAAAAGGTACTTGTTTTGAAGTAACTTTTAAAAAATGTACAGGCGGGAGCAAATAAAATGCTACATTTATTTTGTCCGGATTTTCGTTGTGAAAATATTACGGATATTAGCCCTGAATGGTTAAGAGCAAATAAGGTAAAAACCATTATTTTGGATGTTGATAATACACTTTTACCTTGGGATGCTAGCGCGCCCACAAGTGCGCATCTAGCATGGATAAAAAAAATAAAGAGTGCAGGCTTACGTTTGATTTTACTTTCCAATAATGGTGGGAAACGTTTAAAAAACATTTGCTCACTGGTGGAATTGCCGGCTGTAAGTTGGGCGGCTAAACCACTGCCACTAGGCTTTAAACGGGCACTACATGGTCTAAAAATCAAAGAACGCGGCGAAGTTCTAGTTATTGGTGATCAGTTAATTACGGATGTTTTGGGTGCTAAAAAATTAGGACTAAAAGTCCTTCTAGTAGAATCGCTGTCAAAAAAAGAATTTATAATAACGCGTTTAACGCGCAAGATTGAACGAGTAGTTATTAATAAACTGGCTAAAAAGGGACTAATGCCGAAAGGGGGAACAAAATGAAAATAGCGCTTTTACAAATGGACATACAAGAAAAAAATAAATCCCAAAATGTAGAACATGGTTTGGAGCTTTTGAGCAAAGCCACAATGGGGAATGATGTGGTGATTATGCCGGAAATATGGCCGACTGGTTATTCTTTAGGACATATTAAAGAAGATGCTGAAACAATGGATGGTAATGTTATAACTGCTATGCAAACAATAGCAGCTGCAAATAAATGTAATGTTGTAGCTGGATCTATCCCCATGAAGCTAGACGGTAAAATTTATAATACTTCTGTGGTTATTGATAAAAATGGTTTGGTATTGGACTATTATAGTAAATTTCATCTTTTTGGCTTATTTCATGAAGAAAAATTTTTCGAAGCAGGTAATCATTTATCTAGATATCAATTAGACAATCTAATTTGCAGTAATGCTATTTGCTATGATTTGCGTTTCCCCGAAATGTTTAGACATTTAGCTTTAACAGGTATACAAATGATTTTTGTGCCGGCAGAATGGCCAACTTCAAGGGGCGACGTCTGGAGATTAATGGTACAAGCACGCGCAGTAGAAAATCATATTTTTATTTGTGCTGTTAATTGTACGGGAATTTTTAAGAGTGAACCATTCTACGGGCATTCAATGGTGGTGTCCCCTACTGGGAAAATAATAATTGAAGGTGATGACAAAGAGGCCATTTTAGAGTGTGAGATTGACCCTGAAGATATTGCCAAGGTGCGTAGTAAAATAAACGTACTTAATGATGTCCGAGAGGAATTTATCAAGTAAAAATATTCTTATTAACTTTAACAAGCTCGGTATTGGGGACTTCTAGACAAAGTAGCCGTGATGTAGAGGAGGTTATTATGAGCCATAAGAGTCTAGCAATTTTAGTAGTTGCTGCTTTATATTTCGGACTATTACGTGGGAACGAGGTCGGTTCCGGTGGTATTACCGATGTGGCAGTAATTATTGTGATTATCTACATTGTAGTTAAAAATTTGCAAGATAAAAATTCTTAACCATATTTAGCGCAACGAGCATAAATGTTATAATTAATTATGGGTATTAAACTAACTGGATTTTTAAAGGCAGGGGGGGAAATACATGCTTTCGCTTACACTTGAATTGACCAAGAATAAACCCTTACATAAAAACACTGATTGTCTCAAACCTTTTGCTTCCGATGAAGTAAAAAAAGTGCGGGCTTTTCATAACAGCATGTGGGGTTATTATCATGAAACGCCTTTACTAGAGTTAAAGGCACTGGCAGCGTGGTTTGGCGTTAAGAGTATTTTTGTGAAGGATGAAGCACCAAGATTTGGTTTAAAATCTTTTAAAGCCTTGGGTGGTTCTTTTGCCATAGCTTCTTATTTGTCCCAAAAAAGCGGACGTCCTTTGAGTTTTGATGAATTAACTTATGAAAAGCTTCAAGACAAAGTTTATAATATTACATTTGCTACGACGACGGATGGTAATCATGGTCGTGGTGTTGCTTGGATTGCTCGCCTATTAGGGTTCCCTGCTGTGGTTTATATGCCTAAAGGATCTGTACAGGCCAGAGTGGATGCAATAAAGCATGAAGGTGCGACAGTTAAAGTTACGGACCTTAATTACGACGACACAGTACGACTTTTGGCTGAGGATGCTAATACCAATGGCTGGGTAATTATTCAAGATACGGCTTGGCCTCATTATGAGCAAATACCTTTATGGATTATGCAAGGCTATAGTACTATGGCAGCTGAGGCTCTAGATAAAATCCCATTGATACCGACACATATTTTTGCTCAGGCAGGAGTTGGTTCAATGGCAGCAGCGGTACAGGCGGTAGTTGCTAATCGTGGCTACGGCAAGAAGCCGGTGTTTACTATTTTGGAAGCAGCCACTGCTAATTGTTTCTATCGTTCTTTTAAAGAAGGTAAACCTTGCAATGTTGAGGGAGATTTAAGCACAATTATGGCTGGTTTGGCGTGTGGAGAGGTCAATCCGTTGGCTTGGGAAATAATTAAAAATTACAGTTCATTTGCTCTTAGCTGTCATGATGAAGTGACCGCATTGGGAATGCGTATTTTGGGTAATCCACTAGGTAGTGATCCCAAAATAACGGCAGGAGAATCAGGAGCAATTGGTGCCGGTGTTATAGGACTTTTGGACAAGTATCATAATTTGAAAACTGATATGGGTATTAACAAAGATTCTGTTTTGCTAATTTTTAATACTGAAGGAGATACCTTCCCGGAAAACTACCGGGATATAGTTTGGGGAGGCAGCAATCCCTGTGATTTCAGGGGGGATTTTTGATGTTAAAAAAAATATTAAGCCTTGCGACCTTTATTATAGTCCTAGGAATGCCACTAGTGGCAGGCGCTTTTGATGTTAAACCTGATCCGCTGCAAAAGGCCGAAGATGCACTTATAGGTCTTTATACAGGGAATAACTCTATTTTTTTAGTGCGAGAGGCTGGTGGAAAACTATCTGTTGCATACCGCTATTTGCAAACTGATGAAGATTTTAGCCATAGCAATATTTATCCCCTAACAAAGGAACACTATGATTCCTATACCATCAATGAGGTTGGACCTCTGACTAGTGCGGAAAGCAGCTTAAAATTTGAGCGAGATAAAAATGGTAATGGTGTTAGTATTAGGATAGGGCAATATAATTATACGCGTAAATTTACCAGGGGCGAAGATGGAAAACCATTTAGAATAAACGTTGAACAACCGTGGGAGACTTTACAAAAAGAGGCTCAGGCTGCAAAACTTCCCAAGCAGACAGCAATAAATAAAGCAACTTTAGTAGATTTGGCGTTAGTGATCCCTGATTTACATTATGATTTGCGTTATACAACCAAGAACAATATTTTTGGGGTGCCTTTAGTTAAGAGCAAAAAAGCATATCTAGACCAAGAGGCCGCAGAGGCTTTAGCTAGAGTTCAGAAACGCTTAAAGGAATACGGTTACGGCTTAATAATATGGGAAGCTTATCGTTCATGGAGTGATTTTAAGCTAGCAACCTTGGCTTTGCCACAAAAGTACAAAAAAATATTGCCAACAGCAGAGGAAGGGTATCCACATAATACTGGGCGCTCTGTAGATGTGAGTCTCTATGATTTAAGTAATGGAGAACCTGTGCGGATGATAAGTGATTTTGATGAACTAACACCGGCACAATATAGCGGGTTTATCGGCGGCAATGAACTTCAGCGCTGGCAGCGTGATTTATTGCGGGAAATGATGGGATTAGAAGGTTTTGTAGGCAGCGATATGGAATGGTGGCACTTTGACTATATACCCGATACAAAGTATCAACTGCTAAATATAGAACCTGATACTTTGCAATGATTTCATTTTATACAATAGTATGTTAAGATACTAGTAGGTATAAATGGTATAAAAGTAGACAAAGTATAGGCGATATTAAATAATTTATACAAGTAATAGGGAGGAAAATAAGATGAATGTATATGATGAAGTTAATAGTTTATGTAAAGCCCTTAAAGAGTCTAGAGAATTTTCTATGATGAAAGAGGCTCGTGTAAAATTGGCAGGAGATAAAACCGCAGAACCATTGGTTAAAGATTTTTTACAAAAAAAGCAAGAGTTGGAAATTGCTCAATATAGCGGTAAAACTCCTGATAAAGTAGAAATGGAAAAAGTACAAAAACTCTATGAAGTACTGCAATTAAATCCTGTGGCTGCTGAATATTTGCAAACTTATATACGTTTTCAAATGATGGTTGGAGATATTTCTAAATCTATCGGTGACACTATTAAAGAAGCGGTAGAGGGTTGAAAACTTTGGATAAATTTTGTGCATGGCTTCATGAGAATATGCCAGGGAGATATTATTTACAAGAGCCAATGAAGAACCATACATCTTTTCACATTGGCGGGCCAGCAGATCTTTTAGTTATGCCTAAAGATGTGGAAGAGTTACGGCAATTGCTGCTCTGTATTAGTTTGGAAAAACTACCATTGACTATTTTGGGTAATGGTTCCAATATTTTGGTTAAAGATAATGGTGTGCGTGGTGTAGTAATTAAGTTGGGCAACGCATTAAGAAAAGTAGAGTGTAATGGGAACTTTATTGTGGCGGACGCAGGAGTTTCTCTGGCAGCAGTTGCCAACAAGGCAGCTAGTTTTAATTTAACAGGTTTGGAATTTGCTGTTGGTATCCCAGGTAGTTTGGGCGGGGCAGTATTTATGAACGCCGGAGCCTACGATGGTGAAATGAAAAATGTGGTCAAAAGTGTTACCGTCATGTATATTAAGGACGGTTCTTCAAAAGTAATTAAAGGCAAGAACTTAGATTTTGGTTATCGTCATAGTGCGATACAGGCTATGGACTGCGTTATTACCGAGATAAACATGAAATTAGTTTCAGGAAAGCCTGAAGCTATTAAACAAAAAATGGCAGATTTTACCGATTCTCGTGTTACTAAACAGCCTTTGGATTTACCTAATGCCGGTAGTATGTTCAAAAGGCCACACGGCTATTATGCAGGCACACTTATTGAAGAGGCTGGCCTTAAAGGTTACACAGTTGGTGGAGCTCAGGTTTCAGAAAAACATGCGGGTTTTGTTGTTAATATTGGTAACGCTACAGCCAGCGATGTTTTGCAATTGATGAAAGATGTACAAGACCGTGTTTATGAATATTCCCGAGTGCATTTAGAACCGGAAGTAAGAGTAATCGGCGATTAGTTTATATTTTTGCTGAAAAGCTCAGATAAAAATAAGGCGGTAAATATTTCTTGGCATTTTAGTTAGGTGTCAGGAATTTTTATTACATAAAAAGGTAGGTGAGGAGAATGGAAGCTAGTGGCAGTAGTAGCCCTAGTCCTGTAGGGCGAAGTATTAGTTGTGCGTGGGAAAATAGCAAATATATATTTTTTTATTTGGTATACATTCTCCTCATATAACTTAATAATAAACTCTTCATGGAGGGGCTCTGACCTAAACGTCTTAAATATAAGCGAGGTGCAGGCACATGGAGGAAGAAAAAGTACGGGATAAAGAAGAACTATTGCTTGAGGAATTACAGGCAACCTTAGCTGTTAGAGATGATGCTAAGTTCTGTCAAATTGTAGAAACTGCATATCCTGTTGATCTAGGTATTGTTATGGGGAAGTTTTCCGATGCGGAGCTTCTCTATTTATGTCAATTACTAAAAAATGAAAAATTAGCAGATATTTTAGAGCACGCAGAAGAAACTTTACAAATACGTTTGATGCGTATTTTGGATAATAATCGCATTATAAAGCTGATGCGTTTTATGTCCAAAGATAATATTGTAGATATACTTGGTGATATGCCGGTTAAGAACCGCAAGGAAATAGTCAGGCTGATGCAGTTTGGCGAACAAAAAATCATTCAAGAATTGCTAGGCTATGCCGAAGATACTGCCGGCGGTATCATGACTACCGAGTATATTTCCTTCCGGCAAGAACTGACCGTAGCAGAGACCTTGCAAAAAATCAGGGAAATTGCGCCAAAAACAGAAGAAATAAATACTATTTTTGTTTTAAACGGGATGAAACAGTTGGTAGGAACAGTTGCTTTGCGTGATATGCTTTTGGCGAAAGATACGGCAATGTTAGCGGACATTATGCACAAGAATGTTATATCTGTGGAACCGGAAGCAGACCAAGAAGAAGTTGCAAGATTAGTTTCTAAATATGATTTACCTGTTATTCCTGTAGTTAGTAAGCGCAAAGGTTTGTTGGGGATAATTACTGTCGATGATATTATTGACGTTATAGTAGAAGAACACACAGAGGATATGTTGCGCTTAGGTGGCGTTAGTAAAGAAGAAAACATCGCTAGTTCTTTGCTGGATTCTGTGCGTATGCGTCTTCCTTGGCTTATTGTTAATTTGCTAACTGCTTTTTTGGCAGCGTTTACCGTATCAATGTTTGAAAGTACTATTTCCCGTGTGGTTGCGTTGGCGGTTGCTATGCCTATTGTGGCTGGCATGGGAGGTAACGCCGGTACGCAAACTTTGGCTATTGTAGTGCGCGGCATTGCCTTAGGCGAGGTAAAATGGGGGAATAATAAACGTCTGGTGCTCAAGGAGATTTTCTTGGGCGTTATAAATGGTGCTGCTACAGGTGCTATCACAGGAGTTCTAATTTATTTTATGTTTGGTAATGTATATTTGGGCTGGATAATATTTGCTGCCATGATTTGCAATTTAGTTATAGCCGGGTTTTTTGGCTTTTTGGTGCCGTTAATTTTAAAAGCTCTGCATGCAGATCCAGCAGTTGCTTCTAGCATTTTTATTACGACAGCTACTGATGTATTTGGTTTCTTCATTTTTTTGGGGCTAGCCAAAATTTTTATTCAATACCTTTTATAAAGAAAAACCCCGAAGTGTTAAGCACTTCGGGGTTTTATTATTTTAAATAGTTGTTAACAGCGCTGGCGGCACGTCTGCCTTCACTAATAGCCCATACAACAAGGCTTTGACCTCGTCTGGCATCTCCTGCGGCAAATATACCGG
>Ga0265294_10009888_pt1 | contig 10926 bp, 9 predicted proteins | sample MunlanPumphouse3_FD_192504 | JGI IMG/M metagenome (GOLD analysis project Ga0265294, IMG submission 192504) | Groundwater microbial communities from a municipal landfill in Southern Ontario, Canada - Pumphouse #3 | ecosystem: Environmental > Aquatic > Deep subsurface > Groundwater | place...
TAAGATACCTGTAGCAGGCACCATGGCCCACTCTTGGGTGATGTCCTTTGAATCGGAAATAGATTCATTCCGTGCTTTTGCCGATATTTATCCTGACACAACAATTCTCTTAATCGATACCTATGACACACTAGGATCGGGGATAGACAATGCCATCACAGTGGGTTTGGAACTCAAAGCAAAGGGAAAGAAAATGGGGGTACGCCTCGATAGTGGCGACCTCAGTTACTTGTCACGAGAAATTAGGAAAAAGCTCGATGCTGCCGGCCTCACCGATACTCGCATCTATGCCTCTAATGATTTAAATGAAGAGATAATTGAGACGCTTGTTCGGGATAAAGTCCCTATTGACTCTTGGGGGATCGGAACTCATTTAGTAACTGGAGGTTCGCAGAGTTCTCTTAATGGCGTCTATAAACTCTCATCACGCCAACTTCCAGATGGTTCTTGGTTACCAACCATGAAGGTTACCAATACCTTTGAAAAGGCAACTAATCCAGGGCGCAAACAAGTGTGGCGCTTTGCCGATGCTGAGGGATCTTTTTTAGCCGATCTTATAACATTAGAAGAAGAAGTTATTTCTACTGATCAGGATTATGTTTTTTACCACCCATTCAGTGATGCTGATTTTTTCACTATGCGCAAAAGTCGGTTCGTAACAGCAACACCCTTGTTGCGTATGCGAATGAGTGCCGGAAAAATAACCAATGATCCAGTGGAATTAGTACAAATTCAACAATATGCGAAAGATAATTTAAGATCTTTACATAGCACCTATAAGCGGATGATTAATCCTCACATCTATAAAGTTTCCCTCTCTAGAGACTTAAAAACTTTAAAGACCCAGCTGGCAGTAGAGGGAAGAAAGAAGATTAATAACGTGTAATATAGCGTAAAATACCTTCTGCAATCGCATTTGCCATTGCAGAGCGCCAACTCTCTTGGGTCATGTTGTAGGCTTCTTCAGCGTTACTAAGAAAACCTACTTCTACTAGGATTGTAGGGACTTTGCTGGCATGTAAAATCCATAGATTTTGTTCCTTAATGCCCCGATTTGGCATGGTGGGAAAACTCTTGCGAATCTCTTCGACCATGGCTGTAGCCAATAATACATTCTCACGATTTAAAAACTTATTTACATCACCAGCGGTGTAGTTGGCATACCGCGCTATCTCCCAATCGGTAGCATTGCTATCTAGAAAGCGAACCCATTTGTCTCTCTCTTTTAGCAGTACTTCAAAACCTGATGCACTCCTAAAATGAGAAGAGTTAACATGAATCGAGACAAATATAGTCGTTTTTCCGATGCCGGGATCTAGTTGCGTCGCTATATTGGCTCGTTCTTCTAAGGGAATAAATTCATCAGTTTCACGAGTTAAAATTACAGAAAGATTTGGATCTTGTCGGCGCAAGTGTTGACCTACGCGCAAAGTGAGGTCCAACACAATCTCTTTTTCCTGCAGCGACCCCTCCGCGATAGCTCCCGGATCGTGTCCTCCATGGCCGGCATCCAAGACGACGATACCAACTGGGGATGCAAAAGGAGAGGCGGTAATTACAAAGATAGGGAACACTAAGGACAGAAGTGCCCAGAATAATTTTGTACTTTTCATTGAGCTTTTTCCGCTATTTCCCATTGTTCTACAAGTTGTTGGAAATCAGTTTTATACAGGGCTAAGCGCTTTTTGACTTCGGCGTGCAGATGGGAATCGTTAAAACGTCTGACCCGTTTTGGGTAATTTTTCCCGTTAATTTGGCGCACCCCCAAGGCTTTGGTATGTACTCGCTTAATCCCCTCACGCTGTGAACGATCTTCTATGATAAATTGACGATCAACAAAAGTACATTGTATTGCATCTATATTAAAAATCGGATAACCGTAGAGCCAAGCTCGTAGTCCAAAATCGAGCACTTGCCAATAATCACCTTCAATTAACTCATCAAAGCCACGTAACCGTTGAAATAATGCTCGTTCATATATTCCTATTCCTAAAAAAGGATACAACGTTGCGGTAATAGATTGTTGTGGAATAAAGGAAATCGGATCAATTATGTCGTTTTTTAGCATAGGTGCTTGAATAACTGGAATAAGTTCACCTAGCCTATTTGTAACTATGGGTGTCACTGCAGCTGGTTTATCGCTTCGATGTAATAGTTCAATGGCTGTTTCACCTGAAAATACAACTTGGCGTAGATCACTGCGTGTCAGGTAAAAAAATGTAGTATAACACTCGTTAGCCAAGGCGTTAGCCAAGGTACCAAAGGAGACTGGTTGTCTAAACACAATAAAAGTAACATCAGGAAACCGTTTTCGTAGCTCAGGGATGCGGCCCTGATCTTCATACATCAAGACATGTAAGGCCCATGGCTCATAATCTTCTAAAGAGGCAATGGATTGGGCTAAAATCTCCCCGCTCTCAACTGCCAACATCCCAATGGAAAGAGTCTCTTCGCGATGCAAAAGACTGATCCGTTTGCCAATGTCCTGTTTTCTGTGAAATATTTGGTAATTATTCTGCATAATCCAAAAACACAATATCCTCTGGTCGGAAAATTACATCCGCCTTACCTTTGCGCACATGCTTAGGTATATCTTTACTCTGACACCCCGCCATTTCCATAATCTCTGTGCTATTATAATAGGGAACAGCCTTGGCAACTTTATTTATCATGACAACATCTCCAGCGTGAAAAACGCCTTCAACTGCTACAATCCCGGATGGCAATAGGCTATTATGGTGACGTAAAGCCTCTACAGCACCAGCATCAATCCAAATAGTCCCTTCTGGTGAGCTGTTAATAATCCAACGAGAACGTTGTTTGAGGGTCTTTTCAGCATGAAAATAGGTTCCTAACACTTCTCCACTGTGAATTCTAGATAACACCTGATCTTCATAACCACTAGCAATCACTGTGGCACACCCAGCAGTGGAAGCTATTTTTGCTGCAAGTACTTTAGTTTTCATCCCACCAGTAGCAAAAACACTCCCCGCTGAACCGGCGTATGAAAGAATCGTATCGTCAATTTTGACTATCTCGGTAAGCAATTGAGCGTCGTTATTTTGACGCGGGTCTTTGGTATATAATCCCGCGATGTCAGTTAAGATAATCAAAAGATCAGCGTCAATCTTACTAGCTACGAAGGCACTCATGCGATCATTATCGCCAAAGGCGGTCCCAATTTCAGCGGTACTGACTACATCATTTTCATTAATAATGGGGACAACCCCAATATCGAGCAAAGTCGTAATGGAGTTCTTCAAGTTTACAAATGTTTTACGTTGGTTCATTTCACTACGAGTCAACAATATTTGCGAGCAGATAACATTATGCTGTTTGAATGCAGTACGGTAGTGGCTCATAAGAAGTGGTTGTCCGATGGAGGCACAAGCCTGACGCAAAGCAATTCGCTTGACTGCACTTTTAATCCCTAATTCTTTAGCTCCTAGGCCAATAGCTCCTGAGGAGACGAGCAACACTTGTATTTTCCGTTCGCGCAAGGCCACAATGTCTGTAACAACTTGTTCAATCCGCTCTATATTAATACCATTGTGTTCAGAGAGGAGGTTCGTGCCAACTTTAACAACAACGCGCTGAACAGCTGAAAAATCTCGCTTCATCACGCTTCTTCTTTCCATAAACTGGTTCCATCCAAAGCCATATCAATATGTTTAAAAGGTTTACCTTGGGCATAGGGGGCGACTATTTGGCCATCGCCGGCTAGGAGCCATTTGCTTGTTACTAAACCATCTAAACCGACAGGACCGCGGGCATGTATTTTCTGGGTACTGATGCCCACTTCAGCTCCCAAGCCAAAACGGAAGCCATCTGCAAAGCGCGTACTGCAATTCCAAAAAACATCAGCTGAATCCACCTCGCGTAAAAAACGTTGGGCTGTCGTCTTATTGCTGGTAATAATAGCATCTGTATGGGCCGATCCATGATACGTAATATGATCAATAGCCTCTTGCAAGGAATCGACAATCTTGATGGCAATCTCGTAGCCTAAAAATTCAGTATCCCAAACGGCCGCAGTGGCTGGTTGGCAAGGAATAATTTCAGCTACCCTTTCATCGCCGTGGATAATTACGGACCACGGCTCGAAGGCTTTTTTCAAGCGAGGTAAAAATTGAGAGGCGACTGCGCTATGGACTAAGAGGGTTTCAACTGCATTACACACCGCAGGGTATTGACATTTCGAATCGACAGTCACCGTCAGTGCCATCTCGATATCGCTCTCTTTGTCGATATATAGAGAGCTCAACCCATCGGCATGTCCTAATACGGGGATCTTAGTGTTGTCCATGATATAACGGACAAAATCATTCGATCCACGTGGGATGAGTAAATCAATAATGGTATCTAATTGTAAAATTTCTTGGACATCTTCACGACTTTCCATATGGACAATCCACTCACTGCCAACTTTGTTGTCGCTAAGTGCTTCACGAATCACACTAACTAGTTCTTTATTGGTATATAATGCTTCTCGCCCCCCTTTGAGGACTATAGCATTCCCGCTTTTCAAACATAAAGCGAGAATCTGAATAAGAGCATCGGGGCGTGATTCAAAAATCATGCCAATAACGCCAATAGGAACATTGACGCGCTCTAAAAGTAAGTTATCATCAAGTAAGCGTCGTTCTCGGACCCGACCAATAGGATCTGGTAAAGCGGCCACTTGGCGGATACCTGCACAGGCTTCCACGAGTTTATTCTGGTCAAATACTAACCTTTTCCTAAGTGGCAGTTCAATATTTTCTTGATCTGCAATTTGCAAATCTCGATCATTAGCATCAAAAATACGCTGAGCTTGTTGCTCAAGAGCATCGGCGATGGTGTACAGCATCGCATTTCGAGCCTGGGTTGAAAGATTGCTCAGTCGCCGTTGAGCAGTTTTTATGGTACTGAGTTCTTTTAATAATTTATGCTTTCCCACTCTGGTCCTCGCTTTATATCCTATCCCTTACAGATTACTCTGAATTTTTAACTGATGCAAGGTCACCTCCCCTTGATCTATAAGCTAATTTTCCCGTTGTACTATTGTAAATATAATGGTAAAATTCTTAAATGGTACCACCATAACAAGGAGTATTTCATGGGAGAGAAAAACAAGCGAAAACTGGTATGTGCACTGAGTATCTTACTTATTATCTCATTCACGCTTGTGGCGCAAGGCCACCAAGAAAAAATAGCGGACCCGTATGTTCGCACCGCCACTGATGCCTTAGGGCGTGAAGTAACTGTTCCTGTTCCCATAGAACGGATTATGGTAGTTGGTAGGGCGGCAGTGATGCCAGCAGATGCGTTGTTCATGTTCCCATCACTTGATGAAATTGAGATACTTCTAGCTAAAACGGACCAAGGATTAGGGGATTTTTTCTCTTTGCTCCGACCTGAATTCGCCTTGGAGCCCCGCTTAGGTCAAAAGATAGGAGCGGAAGAAATTATAGCCTACCACCCCACGTTAATACTTACTAAATCGAGCAATTATGATTCTATTGGAACTCAATTAGAACCCTTCAATATTCCGGTTTTTGTGATGGATCTGGAAACTCCGCAAGCATGGAAAGATGAGGTAGTTCAACTGGGAAAACTTTTAGGAGATGAGGAGACTCCAAAGCGTATTATTCGTGAATTCGAAAAGAGAGAAGCTGCCGTAGATTCCCGTATTTCTACGTTAGACGAACACGACAAACCTTCGGTAGTGATGATGCAAGTAGCCGACTCTGATGGAGTAACATCTTTCAGTGTGGCCCCGAAAACATGGATTCAAACTACTTTGGTTGAACGAGCAGGAGGGAAACCGGTCTGGCTCGATGCTAAGTTAGCGACAAACTCTTGGCGTAAAGTCTCTTTTGAACAAATAGCTGCTTGGGATCCGGCCAATATTGTTGTAATTAGTTACAAAACACCAGCAACGCAATTCATCACAAAGATCAAGGAGAGCCCTCAATGGCAGCAGCTACAAGCAATTAGGCAGGATAACCTTGTCTCAGGTCCAGCCGATGTTATGAATTACATCCAATCGGATAGTCGCTGGATTATGGCTTTAGAGTGGCTAGCTGCCGAATTACATCCCCAATTATTCAAGGATTTTAATATGGAAAAAGTTATTAGAAGTTTCTATAACGACTTTTATGGCATCACCGATGAATCTATCCTGACGACTCTTGTGGCGGCCTACCGGGCAACTTTGGGAATCTGATAGTGGTAAAAATAACTACTTACCGCTTGCGAATTCTCATCCTCGTCTTCCTCTTAATTGCTCTAACAAGTTTTGCCTTGCTTGTGGGGCGCTACCCTACCGCTGGGGTCTCAAACCCGAGAAAACTCTTACATGACCCGTTATTGGCGCAAATCGTTTTAAACGTGCGCCTTCCGAGGGTCTTATTGGCTCTTACGGGTGGAGCTTCTCTCGCTACCGCTGGGTTTGTATTTCAGATGTTATTCGCAAACCCACTTGTAGAACCGGGGTTTCTTGGAATTAGCCAAGGAGCTGCTTTTGGGGCTGCTTCAGCAATTACGTTATGGGGTTTTTCTCCGTTAATTATTCAATTAAGTGCAACATTTTTTGGGTTAACGGCTTTAATAGCTTCCTATTATCTGGCTAAGCGATTTCGTTTTGGCGGATGGATATTACGCCTAGTCCTTTCGGGAATCGCTGTTGGGGCAGTATTTTCAGCCGGATTATCGATTATTAAGCTCATTGCTGCACCGACCACTAGTCTGCAAGATATTACCTTTTGGATGATGGGAGGACTTTGGAATACTACTTGGAAAACAGCCTTAAGCGTCATGCCGGTCATGTGGTTAGCGCTACTGGGCTTATTTGCTGTTCGCTGGCGGATTAATCTCCTTTCTCTCGATGAAAGAACAGCTCACTCGATTGGTATTGCAGTTAACCGGGAGAAGTCTCTCCTCCTTTTTGTAGCAACCGTCGCGACCACCGCAATTATTTCAGTTGCAGGTTTAATAGGATGGGTAGGCCTTATCATCCCCCACTTAGCTCGCCGCCTTTTTGGCTCTGACTCGCGCTTTGCCTTACCAGGTTCAATGCTTTTAGGAGCTTTATTTCTTTTAGCCAGCGATACTCTAGGGCGAAGCTTACTTTCCAGTGAAATCCCCTTGGGGGTCTTAACCAGCCTAGTGGGAGCGCTCCTTTTCATGGTCATTCTTACCCGCCGCCAAACCGAGGTGAAATTATGAAGTGTGCCTATCGCCTAAAAGGAGTCACCTATACCTATCCTACCCGTGAAAAACCGGCGGTTCTAAACTTAGACCTGTGCATCCCAGAGGGAAAAACTACCGCTTTATTAGGTCCCAACAGTGCTGGTAAATCGACTATTATGGATTTGTTACTACGCTGGAGAAAGCCAGAAGAGGGATCTATCACCTTATTCGATGAGCCACTGCCGGACTATAACAAGAAAAGATTAGGAAGAACGGTGAGTCTTGTGCCTCAGGAAGAGAGTTCACGTTTCTCTTTCTCTGTTTTAGAATATGTCTTATTTGGCCGCTCTCCCTATTTGCATCAATTACAAAGTCCTTCAGCTATAGATGTAGAAATTGCCTACGAAGCAATGGGTAAAGTAGGGATTGACCCTATTGCTCAGAGGCCAGTGACGACCTTAAGTGGCGGAGAACACCAATTGGTACTCCTAGCTCGTGCACTTGCCCAGCAACCCCGCGTTTTGCTCCTAGATGAGCCCACCAGCAGCTTAGACCCAGGCAACACAGCTAAAGTCATCAATATACTGCGTCAACTTTCACAACAAGGCATTACCCTATTCTTGACCACCCATGATCCCTCCGTGGCCGCTGAATGTGCCCAGTATGTAGCTATGATCTCCAAAAGTGAGTTACTCTTTAGCGGTCCGATGGAGGAGGCACTGACCAACACCCTCCTCTCCTCCTTATATGAAACACCCATGGAAACATTTCAACATGGTCAACGCTTGGTGGTTACGCGAATATAATAAGAGTTACAACTTTTCCCTTTTCTTTCTTAATCCAGCGAATATTGCATCTGGAATATACTGTGGAAACCCCTTTGGGATAAGGTCGCTCATCTTATTGATAGCGATTGGGATTGATTCATAAAAGAAATCAAAGAGGTCCTGTATTGTTTTTTCAGGCAGGCCAATTTTACCCCCAGTCTCTCTAAAATGCCTATTAGTAATACGTTGCCAAGTATAGTGTTTGTTCTTGCCTGAAATTCCCATTGCCATCTTTAGTTTTTGTGGGGCAATCTGGGAGGCTTTATTGCCTAGGATAGGATAGGCTGAGATAAGATCATATAACGGGGTTAAACGATAAGCTCCTTTTTTCCCGATAAAAATACTATAGTTTTTGGCATGTCTATCAGGAGAAGCACAAAGCCAATGAGCAAAAAGCGATGAGAAAAAGAGAGAATTATCGTTTGAATTGCTTGAACCTCTTAGTATGGCACTTATCTCCTTGATACCTGGCCCCCCATCACTCTCGTATTTATTTGCCTGAGGAATTGAGAGTACCTGACACATATCTTCCTGTAATATTCTACTAATCATGGTTTGTTCTTGGTTCCAGGCCCTATCAAAGCGTTCCACACATAACATTCTTTCATCTTCTGCATATGCAATAAAAGAGGGTGCTACAGGAAATCCAAGCAGACCATAGATTTGCAGAGTACACCATTCAATTTCAACTGAATCACTGAGATCAACATTGCCTACTTTACCTAAGGGGAATTTACAGATATGAGTGGTAGGAGTTACACCTGTTGGAGTATACCATCGATTATTGAATCTAAGTAGAGCGGTCTTTTCTTGCTCACCTGCAATACTAATCCTCCAGGTTGCCTCTTTAATATTCTGTTGCGCGTCGCTATAAGATCCTCCTCTTATAATTGACGCTATTTCCTGCTCGTTGAGAGCTACCATCGTAAGTTTTTCTTGAGAAGGAAGAATTTCATCTTTAGGAATTATTTGCAGTGCTCCCACACAATCCCTACCGATCTCATGTAAAAGGTCAAAGGCTGAATTTGAAGGGGCATGATACCGTTGCCGTATACGATTACGAATAGCCTCACTTTGTGGTAATAAATTGTCAAAGAAAGTAGTCACCACCGCCCCATTGTAAGTTCTTTTCTTCGAAGAAAAAGGGAGAGATAAGGAAATTGGTCGGCCCTCTTTATGATTGACCCAACTATCATCGTAGGTAAAGTAGTATTGTTGTGATATATCTTTCCCCCAATAACCCACCAATTGGTTATTGTAATAGACTATTAACTCGGTCTTTTTCATACCATCACCAATCAACCTTAAACACATCGGAGCTGGGCTCTTCAATGTTTTCCAGTACCATTATTTTTCGGTACGCACTTAACAGACGCATAAACGTCTCCATTTTAAAGGTAATATTTCCATTCTCTATGGCTGAAATAGTTTTAGGAAGTACTCCTGTTCTCTCCGAAACCTCTTTTTGGGTAAGGGAGTACTCCAGCCTCAAATTTTTTAGCACTGCGCTGATCTGATAAGGATTGCGAATATAATAGTTCATTGACTCTCTCCTTCCTCCAACATACCCTATAAGGTAAATCTTGTCAATATACCTTATAGGGGATATAGAGAAAATATACCTTACAGGGTGTAAAATTTACTTTATAAATCAGAGCTGAGGTTTTATCAAACCTTATATATTGGTTTCATTTCAAATACTGCGAATACTAGGCCACAAAGCCCTTATTTTGGCCATTATCCTTGCTAAAACTTATATTTTCCTGTACAAAGTGCCTTTCAGCGGGTTAGAATGAATTCGTTGAAGTAACCACTGCAAAGGAGTCGAAAAATGGAGAAACTATTTAAGCTCTCTGCGAACAAGACGACTGTTCGCACCGAGGTCTTGGCGGGTGTAACAACATTCTTAACGATGGCCTACATCCTCATCGTAAACCCCTTAATTCTTTCAGATGCTGGAATGGATTTTGGGGCTGTCTTTACTGCTACGGCACTATCGGCAGCAATTGCTACTATAGTGATGGCTTTCCTAGCTAACTTGCCTTTTGCGTTAGCTCCTGGAATGGGATTGAACGCGTTTTTTGCTTATACTGTTGTCATTGGCATGGGCTATACCTGGCAGCAAGCATTAACGGCTGTTTTCATTGAAGGAATAATCTTTATTCTGTTGACCGCTTTCAACATCCGTGAAGCAATTGTCAACTCAATTCCTTCAAATGTGAAAAAAGCAATTAGTGTTGGTATTGGACTTTTCATTGCCTTCATTGGCTTACAGAATTCTGGTATCGTCGTAGGCGGAGCTACTTTAGTAGAACTTGGTGATATTACCAAAGGTACTGCTCTTGTTGCCCTGATCGGTCTCGTCATTACTGGAACTCTTGTAGCTTGGAAGGTTCGCGGTGCTTTGTTAATCGGAATTGTAGCAACTGCACTTGTCGGTATTCCTTTGGGTGTTACCACATGGGCCGGCGGAAGCTTCTTACCTCCTTCTCTAAAGCCTACCTTTTTACAGTTTGATTTCAAAGGTATCTTTACCATCGACATGATTGTCATTGTTTTCACCTTCCTCTTTGTCGACATGTTCGATACAGTTGGGACTTTGATTGGTTGTGCCACTAAAGCAGAGATTATTAATGAAGATGGTTCAATTCCCAGATGTAAAGAAGCTTTGTTTGCTGATGCTATTGGAACCACAGTGGGAGCTATGCTTGGAACTTCCACAGTAACAACCTATGTTGAAAGTTCTGCGGGTGTTACAGAAGGAGGAAAAACAGGATTAACCAGCCTTGTTGTTGCAATCTTATTCCTCATCTCCCTCTTCCTCTCACCATTATTCATCTCAATTCCTGGAGCAGCTACTGCTCCAACGTTAATCTTAGTTGGATTGTTCATGATCACACCAGTCAAAGACATTGACTTTGAAGAT
>Ga0265294_10009889_pt1 | contig 10925 bp, 10 predicted proteins | sample MunlanPumphouse3_FD_192504 | JGI IMG/M metagenome (GOLD analysis project Ga0265294, IMG submission 192504) | Groundwater microbial communities from a municipal landfill in Southern Ontario, Canada - Pumphouse #3 | ecosystem: Environmental > Aquatic > Deep subsurface > Groundwater | place...
TATCTGGCTGATGCCAAAGTACTGAAGAATGCCAGAAGAAAATTCAACGAGGTAAGGAACGCCAACATGAGAAAGGATGCAGGCAGAGCGGAGATCATTGTGACCACCGGAGGTATGCTAGACGGAGGTCCGGTGTTGGGGTACCTGAAACGCTTGAAGGATGATCCGAGGAATGCGGTTCTCCTTGTGGGCTACCAGGCAGAGGATACCAACGGAAGACTCCTCATGGATAACGGCTGCATAATGATCGAGGGTGAGATGGTAAAGATAAACTGCGAGATACAGAAATTCGATTTCTCCGCACATGCGGACCATCCTCAGCTCATACAGTTCATAAAGGATTGCAATCCCGAAAACGTCGTGATAATGCATTCGGAGACAAGAGAATTATTCCTCGACGACTTGGCGGACTATAACGTTATCCTCCCTGAGACAGGGAAGGAATTCACATTGGATGTTTAGAGCATGGACTGGATACAGCAGTTCCTCGACGAGGATATCAGGTCCGGCGACATAACAACAAGGATGCTAGTCCCGGACATTGACGGAAAAGCCGTCATAACATGCGAGGATGACGCAATCGTTGCAGGTCTGGAAGAAGCTGTCGATGTGTTCAGCCGAATGGATGCTATCGCTGAAAAGAAGGTGAAGGATGGTACCAGAGTCAAACCTGGTACGGTCGTTATGGAGATCGACGGACCGCTCAGGAGCATCACCACCTGTGAAAGGGTCGCATTGAACATGATGATGAGAATGAGCGGCATTGCAACGGCCACGGACGATGCTACCCGGATATGCAGGGTCAAAGGCAGCACTGCCGTAATCGCCGGAACGAGGAAGACCACCCCCGGGTTCAGAAGATTCGAGAAAAAGGCGATTGTACTGGGCGGCGGAGACCCGCATAGATACGGTCTTGACGATCTCATCCTCATCAAGGATAACCATATAAAAGCCGCCGGTGGCGTGGCAGAGGCCATGGAAATCGCAATGGAGGCACCGTTCTCGATGAAGATAGAGATCGAGGTCGAGAACAAAAAAGATGCGGAAATAGCAGCGAAATGCGGTGCAGACATAATAATGATCGACAACCAATCTCCCGAGACCACCGTTGAGATCCGCGATATCGTAAAATCCATAGATGGGAGTATAAAGGTGGAAGCATCGGGGAACATCACGTTGGACAGTCTGGGTGACTATGCGAACTCCGCGGACATAATATCCATGGGGTGTCTCACGCATTCCGTGAAATCGGTTCGCTTCTCATTGGACATCGAGTGATCATTGACCGCGATGGAACTTTGCCGTATCCACTTCCCATCCCATCGCCGTTGCGACAACTTCTGCGATGTGATACGTCCTGTAGCGCGCAACAGTATCGAACTGCAGGAAACAGAACGGACATGAGGTCACCACCCCGTCTGCGCCCGTCGCCTTGAAAGAAGCTATGGATTCATTGAGTATGGACTTGGACAAAACATCGTCGACCATGGATAGACCGCCGCCACAGCAGAGGTTCGCCCTCGGATATCTAGGTACGGCCCCGATGGCTTTGACGATATCGAACATCATGGCGTTCGCGGACAATCCCTTCCTGGAGCAGACGTATTCACAGTGACATCCTGGGAACACAGCAAGTTCAAGGTCCTGCCGCTTCGTAACCCTCTTTTCTATCAGTTTGATGTTGTCGTGAAGGACCTCGATCAGCCCCCTCACTTCGGAAACGCAGACCGGTCTGTCTATCGCCGCAAGAATTTTCCTCGCTTCATCTTCGCCCTCTGGATCCTGCAGTCTTTCGGAACATTCAGACAAGGAGACCGAACATCCGTCACACAAGGTCACTATGGTTTTTCCGGCAGCGATCGAATGCAGTCGTGATGCCACCCCGAACCAGCCGTCCAGACTCAGTGACATGAGACCGACTGGCTCCATACAACACGTGGTGTCCTGCATATCTTCGATGCCGATATCCAGTTCATCCATTATGAATCTGACCGCAGATTCGATGAAGGGCAGCCTTGAAGGGATGACACAACCGGGATAGAGTGTCGGATCATTCATCAAAACCAGCTCCCTTCAGAATCTTCCTTACCTCATCCAGTGCACTTTCGTCCACGTCCCCGACAGGCAGCCCAAGTTCTTTTCTCATCGACTCCGCTCTGCCTGCCATAGTGAACAACCTCCCCTTCTCGAACATCTGCTTGCCTGTTTTCCTGAAACGGTCCGGCACATCGTCACTTGAATTCCTTAGGCATATCATCATCTGCGAGACATCGATACCGAATGGACATACTTCCGAACATCTGTGACATACAAGACATTTCCATATGTCCTTTGCATCATTGCCATCCAGGACCGATCGAACGACCTCGTCGGGCACAACCCCCCCGTTACGTGCGCTGGGACACACGTCCGTACAGCTCCCGCAACCGACACAGCGATCTAGACCCAGCCTTCCGGTCAGTTCTGCATTGGAGATCATGGGTCCCTCAAAGGTTCTTGTAGGAGTACTTCAGAGCCTCTATCACCGGAAGTGATTGACCGAGAAGGAATGTCTCCAATGCTCCGCCACCGGTGCTTACGTAAGAGAATCTGTCCGTGAGGTCGAACGTATCGGCTGCACCCACCGTGTGTCCGCCCCCTATGACGGACTGCCCTCTCGATTCGATCATGGCGTTCATTAGCTCCTTCGTACCCACTCCGAATCCTTCCCTTTCGTACATTCCGGCGGGACCTGACATGAACGAGGTCCTCGACGACAGTATGACCTTTTTGAACTTCTCTATCGATTCATCGCCGATATCCAGTGCTGGCTCGGCGGTGGGCATGTCTCCGGTCAACACAGAGACCCTTCTTCCTTCCCTCTCGACGGCAACATCTATGGGCAAAAGGATACGCTGACCGTATCTTGACATCACATCCCTGGCCAACTGAAGATTCTCATCGGTCAGTTCCTCTCTCAACACGTCTACCGATGCTTCACCTAAATCCACTCCTCTCGCCAGGAGGAAGGCGTTGCCAGCCAATCCTGTGAGGATCACAGTGTCCGCCGTCCTATTGCCCAGAACATGGTCGATCATCGCAGAGGCGTCGCCGAATTTGGCGCCTCCCAGAATGAATACCGATGAACGACGCGGCTCGTCGAATATCGCCTTCAGCGCGAACACCTCCTTCGCCATCAATCTCCCTGACGCTGACGGGACCTTCATGGGAAACCCCACCAGCGAACATTGCGACCTGTGGGCCGCACCGAACGCATCGCAGACATAGTAGTCGATCAGCGGGGCAAGCTCCTTGACCAATTGGGATTCCGCATGACCGAACATGTCGGTATCGGCCGTTTCCGTATCGAGTTCCCTGACGTTACCCAGGAGCAGGACCTCCCCTGGAACCAGCTCTCCTATAGCTTTCTTAGCATCGGAGCCTATCACGTCATTCACGTACTTCACAGGACTGTTGAGATGTTTCGCCAATCTCTTGGAATGCTGTTCCATGGGAATGAAATCCCATTTTCCCTTTCTGCTCTGATGAGCGAGAATTACCACCTTGGCCCTCTTCCCCATCAGTTCACGGATCGTCGGGATTATCCTCCTTATCCTGGAGTCGTTGATTATCTCCAACGATTTCTTGTCCAGAGGACAGTTTATATCCACCCTGAGAAGGACGGTCTTATCCTTGAAATTGAAATCCTCCAAAGTATGAAAATCCTTCATATGCTGACCTTCAGATACCCATTGCCCTATCTGTCTTCGCTATGGATCTTGCAGCATCCTCTTCCATCTTGCACATGGATCTGATGCAGTCTATGTTCTCCGGGATCACATCGCTTTCCTGATGGACCGCCTGATAGTAGTACAGCATATTGCCGATGACTTTGACACCGTCTTCCCAGATCACTATCTCATACATATCGTTTCGTGATCTCCCCAGCTCTCTGGAGAGCTCCATGATCTGAGCCGTGGACTTCACTCCGTCACTGCTCTTGACGAGCCTTACACGGGGGCTTTTTCTCCACACGTCCAGGACATCCTCGGTCGTAGTATCCGAACCTAGTTCAACCGTCAAGGTGTGTACATGCATGAGTGTCGTCGGAACCTTGACTGCCATTGTCTGTATGTCAAGCCAGGGCATCACGCTTTGGACATCGGGTCCGTGATGTGTCGGAAGTTTTACCGACGGCTCTATCGCATTTATTGGACCGGCTTTGCTGTCTCCTGGATCGGCACCCCTTCTGACCAATGTGACGAACGCGTGCCTTATCTTGAACTCCTTATCCAACGGATAAAGGGTCCTCAGTAGACCCGTGGTGTTGCACGAGACGACACGTGAGAACTGTGCGCCCCATGATTCTCTGTAGTTCGCCGAAGCATTGAATGATATGCCCGTCAGACTGTGATCCTCTCCACCCTGCCAGATCGCCTTTATGCCCGCTGCGGTGTACTCCGCCTTGTACCGTTCGGATACACCCCCCGGAGTACAGTCGACCATTATATCGACCTTCTTGTACAGGTCCTGAATCGTTCCGGCCGTCTTCACACCTGCATCCTTGAAGAGCTGAACACTGCCCTCCGGCACGTACAAAGGGAAACCGAATTCGACTGCAAGTGCCGCCTCATAGGACGGCTTTGTCTTCGTGATGCCCACTATCTCCATATCATCCTGTCTGCTGACAGCTGTGGCCACTCTTTTTCCGATGGTTCCGTATCCGTTGATTCCGACCCTGACCTTCATTGTACTCCCCTATCGACTCTGATATGGCATACCCTTAAAATAAAGTTGCTTCGGATATACATCCACATCGTTGCGAATGCTCATATGTCCCAAGCACGGGCGATGTACTCTTTGTCCTTACGGACCTCTCTGGGGCCGTTGCTCTGATCGCCTTTGTCCTCACCGTATTCAGGTTTGATCTCCTTATTAGAGAACATTCCGACTACACCCGCGACCACCTCTGCCGTGGCACGAAGATGGTAACCTCCTTCGAGGATGAATGCGATCTTCCCGTCCTTTGCTATATCGAAGAGCCTTCTGCACAGTTCGATGTATCCCTGTGTATTCAGCAGCATATGCGAATTGGGGTCGCAGTAGTGACCGTCCACACCCAGACTGACCACTATCAGTTCCGGGTCGTATCTCCTGATCACCGGTACGATTATCTCGTCCATCGCCATAAGATAACTTCTGTTGCCGGACCCTGCAGGGATTGGGATGTTGATGTTGAAGTTCTTTCCCTTTCCTTCGCCGGTATTCTCCAGATAACCCGAATTCCAATAGAAATTGGCCTCATGTATGGATATCACCATGACGTCATCCCTGCTGTAGAATATCTCTTCGGTACCGTTGCAATGATGCACATCTATATCGACTATCGCTGTCCTTGTCTTCGCATTGTCAACGGCCACGGCAACGTTGTTGATATAACAGAATCCACCCATGTGGTCCCTGCCTGCATGATGCCCTGGAGGTCTCGTCAGTCCTATGGTCGGATGCCCTTTCAATGCTGATCTGACAGCGGTCACGGCAACCGATGCCGACAGCATCGCCAATCCGTATGTGTCGTCGTGCAGGAACGTGTCTGGATCTATGGGGTAGTTACCGCCCTTCTTCAGTTTTTCGATGTGCGCCTTGGTGTGCACTCCGTAGAGCATATCCTCCGTTATCGGCTCAGGTTCGATGACATCGTGCCACAGGTCCTCTTTCTCAAGCTTCTTCTTCATCGTCTTGAGTCTTAGTGGGGATTCTGGATGATCTGCCCACTGTGTATGCTCCAAAAGTTGCTCACAGTATACGATCGTCATCGCGCTTTCGCGTATGTGACGGCAATTATTAAACACTACCATTCACTGCCCACACAGAGGAGGACCTAATACGAAAGGCTCGAGAGCATTACTCAAAATGTTGGAAGACAAAGGTGTAAAGACCATGTTCGGATACCCTGGTGGATCCGTCATTCCGATCTACGATGAGATACTAAACTCATCCATTCACCATGTCCTAGTACGTCACGAGCAGTGCGCTGCGCATATGGCTGACGGTTTCTTCAGAGCATCGGGGAAGATAGGCGTCTGCTTGGCTACAAGCGGTCCCGGTGCGACGAACCTCATTACGGGCGTCGGAACGGCATTTGCGGATTCTATACCGATGATCGTCCTTACTGGCCAGGTTGCCTCTGGTTCCTTAGGACTGGGAGCATTCCAGGAGGTGGACACCTTCAGTCTGATGATGCCAGTCACAAAGTACAATTACCGAGTCCTTGAGCTCAATCAACTGCCCAAGGCCGTGACAGAAGGTTGGCAGGTGGCTCAGATCGGCCGTCCGGGTCCGGTACACATAGATCTTCCTGTCGATGCGATCAACTCGGATATCGATGAGGGACTGCTTTCAAAGAAATACCACCCCAAGACCGTTCCTACAGACGATTCCCTGATACCTTCCGCCGTGCAGTGGATAAGGGAGGCCAAGAGACCGATCATTCTTGCGGGCGGCGGTGTCGTCAATTCTAATTCGTCTAGCCTGGTGGTGGAACTTGCAGAGAGGATACATGCCCCGGTTCTCACTCCGCTCATGGGCATAGGATGCATCCCCGCGGATCATCCCCTGTCACTGGGTGCCTTGGGAATGCATGGGAGGGTCGGTGCCCTGAATGCCATGAAAGAGGCCGATCTCCTCATAGCTGTCGGTACCAAATTTTCGGACAGGACGTATAGCCCCCACACACGTGTCTCAGAGGACTGCAGGGTGATCCATATAGACATCGATAAGGTGGAGTTCAACAAACACGATCAGAATGCGCTCAACATACAGGACTACGCCAGCGACGCGTTGAAGAAGATCCTTGCCAGGATCGGAACAGTCCAGATCAATCCATCATGGAAATCATCGGTCGCGGGATACAAGAGCAGATGCAGCTGTGACTTTGATTTCAACGACGACCCCATCGTTCCCCAGAAGGTCATGTACGAGATCAATAAGATCCTTGACGATGATACCATCGTGACAACGGATGTGGGTCAGAATCAGATGTGGGCGATGCATTGTCTCAAGATCAGACGTCCCAGACAATTCATATCTTCCGGCAGTTTCGGCACGATGGGATTCGGTCTGCCTTCTGCCATAGGTGCGAAGGCCGCCTGTCCCGACAAGAAGGTTATGACCATAACCGGCGACGGAGGCCTCCTGATGGTGATACAGGAACTTGCCACTGCTGTTGCGGAGGACCTTCCTGTGGTCATCTGTCTGATGGACAACGGTTGGCTCGGAATGGTCAAACAATGGCAAAAACTGTTCTGGGATAAGAGATATTCAGGCACAGCGTTGTACAAATCCAATCCTGACTTCATAAAGTTGGCCGAATCGTTCGGTGCAAAGGCGATATGCGTCGAAAGACCTTCGGAGATGGCAGATGCCCTCAGACAGGGATTCGCATGTGACAGACCATGCCTCATAGACATAAAGATCGATCCCGAAGAGGATTCGTTACCCATGCTCCCCGGCAATCCTTCGATCCCATTGGTCAAAGGCCGTTGTCCGTTCTAGACCCGAAAAAGCCATAGATAGATATTAGAGTGAAAATGGACTAACGTACAAAGAGAGGCAATAGAATGCGTATCTACCACGATTCGGACGTTGATATCAACGTTCTCAAAGATAAGAAGATTTCAGTCTTAGGCTACGGTGCACAGGGAAGGGCCCAGGCACTCTGCTTCCACGATTCCGGACTGAATGTCACTGTGGGAGTGAGAAAGGACGGAAAATCCTGGAAGAAAGCCAAGGAGGACGGCCTCAAGGTAGCCGAGATCCCCGATGCGGTGAAAGGCGCGGATGTGGTCCTGATGCTCCTTCCGGACGAGGTACAGCCGGATGTCTACAGAGATATGGTCGCTCCTAACCTCAAGAAGGGTGCGGCCCTTGAGTTCGCACACGGATTCGCGATCACGTACAAGCTGATCGAACCGCCGAAGGACGCCGATGTCATCATGATGGCGCCCAAGGCGCCGGGTGATATGGAAAGGATCGTCTTCCTTGAGGGTTTCGGAGTTCCGGCATTGGTCTGCGTACATCAGGATGCAACAGGAAATGCGAAGAAAATCGCACTTGCGCTCGCGAAGGGCCTCGGTGCCACTCGTGCAGGTGTGTTCGAGACCACGTTCGACAACGAGACCAAGACCGACCTCTTCGGAGAACAGGCCGTTCTCTGCGGCGGACAGACCGCGATGATAAAAGCCGGTTTCCAGACATTGGTCGATGCAGGTTACCCTCCTGAGATGGCTTATTTCGAAGTGCTCCATGAGACAAAACTGATCACCGATCTCATCAATACCGGCGGCTTGGAAAGAATGTGGAACGTTGTGTCCAACACGGCCGAGTACGGCGGATTCACCAGAAGAGACAGAGTGATAACCGAGGAATCAAAAAAGGGAATGAGATCCGTCCTCGACGATATAGAATCCGGTGAATTCAAGACTGAATGGCGCAAGGAATGGAAGAACGGCCTTAAGGAGATGAAGAAAATGGAGAAGTCAGAATCTGAATCTCAGATCGAGGTCGTTGGAAGGGAGATCAGATCGCTCTTCGAAAAAAAGAAACAGTGACGACATGAGCAAGATACTGATCAAGACGAGGAACGGAAACTTCACCGGCGAACTGGATCAGTCTGACATATCGAATGCCGTTTGGCTTTCACTGCCCTTTACCGCGGACATCAACATGCTGGGCTCGGAGATATTCTTCGAGTATCCGATTGATTGCGACAAGAAGGGCGAACAAACCACAAAAATGGAGACGGGCGACATTGCGTATTGGCCGAAAGCCGACGCAATGTGCCTGTTCTTCGGTCCAACCCCCCTGAGCGGTGACGACGGTGAACCGGTCTCGCCGTACCCCGTTGTGAAGATAGGACGGCTCACGGGTGATTTTTCCGCATTGGAAAATGCCGGCGATCGCATGAAGATCACCATCGAGAAGACGTTCTAATTGCCGACCAGATCCATTCCGGAGAAACTCATCGTCGGGATCGTTGTGAGACCGACGATCTTCTGGTCGTTGCCTATGTTCTCTATGTTGCTCAGCGCATCCATCATATTACCGATCATCAGCGCGTTGTTTATGGTTCCGACTATCTTCCCCTTTTCAATCAGGTGACCGCATCGAACCTCAAGACCGAATCTTCCGGTCAGAGGATCTGCTTCCGGCCAAGCGAATTTATCTATCAATATCCCGCTGTCGGTCTGTTCTACGATTTGATCCCTGGTCATCTTCCCCGGCGTTACGACCATGTTAATGGGTTTTATGGAGATCGAACGTTCGTACAGCCCCTGAGCATCGACGCTGCTCCGCCTCATACCGTTTCCAGTGGACTCGCCGACGAAACTATCTCGGATATATGATCTGAGGACACCTTTCTCCACCAGTTTCCTCTTCTCCGTCGGTGTACCCTCATCGTCGAATGCAGATGCCAAAGGTGCTTCGACGGTTGGATCGTCCGTCAGTGACAAAGAGTCGGATGCGATCTTTTCGCCGATCTTGTCCTGCCACAGACTGCGCCCGTAGAACACATTCTCACCGTTCAGTGCAGAACCGGCAGATGACATCAGCATATCTCCCAGCTCACCTGGCGGAAGTATCATGGTCAATCTTCTGGAACCTCTGAACGGCTTTGCCTTTGCGGCCGAAACGGCCCTCTGAGAGAGCGACCTGCCGATTTCCTCTGTATCGATACTCAACTGCGTACCGTGAATGGCCTCTTGGCCTTCGCCTGGATGCTCTTTCCTCGCCATCGACGTGAAATGCCCGTAGACCAAAGTGGAAGAATGCTCAGAGTGCACACCGTTGCTGTTTGCTACCAGTGCCTCTATCGTCGACACTCTCAGCAACCCTCCCAGAACAACATCCTTTTCGACGTTGTCAGCTATCGATTTTACGATCTCGATCATCTGTTCGTGGGTGATGTTCTCCACTTTTTTATCCCAGATCCCTGACGTACTGATCTTTGCTCTGGATGGCATTACATATCCCTTGAAACCGCTGTTCGATGGAGAGAAGCTTGCTATGCGCTCTGCCATATCGACGCAGCCTGCGACAGTGCTCTTCCCATTCAGAGTCACAGAGGCTTTTCCCAGCTTGTGATCCTTCGCCATACGGAAGGAAAGACCCGAATCTGTCTTAGTTTCCACATTGCTGATCTTTGTGCTCTCTACATACACGGTATTAGAAAAAGTCCTGACGACGTAGACCTCGGAATCGTCGAACTTTTTCCCGTACCTCAATGCCTCATCGGCGATGCTGTCCATCTGCATCATTCTCCTCCCCCTACTATCATCCGGGACCTCATGTACGGACCGCCGGAAGAGACATTGACCCAGTCCTCGATTCCCTTGCCGCACATTCCCCCATCCAGTATCACATCTTTGGAGACCGCGTCCGTTGTCTGCAGGACCTCCAATGCTCTTCCGGTGAGCGTGAACGACTGCAGCAGTTCCGTTATCCTCCCGTTCTCGATGAGATGCCCTCTGAGGCATTTTGCCTCGAATCCCCCGCCCACTGGGTCCTCCATTCCGTTGTACATCTTGTCACAGAGTATCCCGTATCTGGTATCCGCAATGATGTCTTCGACGGTTCTGTCACCTGGACCGAAATATGTATTGGTCATCCTGACCCACACCCTTTTGCCGAAGTTCTCCGCACGTCCGTTGCCAGTAGGTCGTGATCCGAGTTCGGAAGCGGTCTCCAGGGAATGCATGTATCCTTCGTAGACACCGTCCTTTATTATCTGGGTATTTGAGGCCGGCGTACCTTCGTCATCGAAGGGACATGAGCCGTACGCTCCTTTAGCCAGACCGTTGTCGAACATGTCCACTATGTCCGTCCCAACCTTCATACCGACGCAATCTGTGAGGAAAGAACGCTTCTTCGTGACCTCATCGGCTTCG
>Ga0265294_10009893_pt1 | contig 10923 bp, 14 predicted proteins | sample MunlanPumphouse3_FD_192504 | JGI IMG/M metagenome (GOLD analysis project Ga0265294, IMG submission 192504) | Groundwater microbial communities from a municipal landfill in Southern Ontario, Canada - Pumphouse #3 | ecosystem: Environmental > Aquatic > Deep subsurface > Groundwater | place...
ATAAGGGTTTTTTCATACCTAAAATTAACACTGATCTTGTTTTGATTTTATTTAAGGTAAATGATTAGGACCCTTATTCATAACTGGATACTAGAAAGCATCATTGCTATCTTTGTTAAAGATAACAATTTTTAGGTTTTAATAGTAATCTTTGTAGGAAAAATTTTATTAAAATAATATATTGACAAATGTAAAAAATACACTTACAATATATTTGGAGATGATAAAGATGAAAGTAAATAATCCTTTATATAAAAAAATAGGTATTCATTTAATTGCTTCAATATTTACAGTCGAAAAAGGTATTGTTAAAGTCCTTTTAATAAAAAGGACTAATGAACCATATAAAGATAAATGGGCTCTTGTTGGAGGAGCTTTATATAATAACGAAGACCTTGAAGAAGGAATAAAAAGAGAAATATTTGAAAAAACAGGTATAGTCGGAATTGATGTTTCAATATTTGAGGTTTTTGGTAAAATTAAAAGATCACCAGTTCAGAGAATGATTGCTTTAGGTTATCTTGGGGTAATTGATGCCAATAAAGTAAAATTTTTGAAAAATACATTAAAGACATCTGATGCTGATTGGTTTGCTCTTGATAATATACCACCTTTAGCATATGATCATAAAGAAATATTACATGCTGCTTTTAATGAATTGAAAAATCGAATAGTTGAATCTAATATTTTACAGTCTTTATATCCTAATGGTTTTACGATGCCTGAGATTCAAAAAGTATATGAGACAATTTTCAATAAAACAATTGATAAAAGAAACTTTAGAAAAAAATTTATCAGTTTAGGAATTATTGAAGATACTAATAAATTCATTAGGTTTGAGGGTACAAAACCAGCCAAGTTATATAGGTTTAAAAAACATATCAAAATAAAAAGTATAATATAAATGCTTTTTTTTAGGGTAGACAAGTGTACGAAATACAATTCATAGAAAGGGGATAATATGAAAATATGTTTTATTGCTCCTAGTTTATACGGCAAAAGCACTGCAGCAGGTATAATCCAAAAACATTTTAAGTCCCAAAATATTAAGATTGCCAAACCGCTATATGATTTACAAACATACTTTTATCACTTTATAGAAAAAGAAATTGGTGATACCCAAGATGGGGAATTATTACAATTTTTTGGTAATAAAATTAGAAAAGAAAATTCAACTTTTCTTTTAGATAATTTTTATCAAAATGTTTTAAATTCTAAAAATAATATCATTACCAATGATGATTGCCGGCCTCCTGATTATTTATTTTTAAAAGAAATGGGTTTTATTTTCATTAAAATAAAAGGTTTTAAAAGGATGAGAGATGATTATGTTAAAGCAGCTGAAAAAAATAAATTAGAATGGCAATGTGACTTACCATATGATTATGAACTAGATAATACGTGCACGCTAGAAGAATATGAAAAAAACATTTTAAATTTATTAAAGGAGATAATAGAAAATGAAAAAATGTTATGTGATTCCGACCGAAAGTTGTACTTGTGATTGTACTTTTTGTATATCAAAGTCAAGAGATTATCATAAAAAATTGATTTCTTGTAATGATAATCCTTTTATAGAAAATGCTGAAGGTATACTTAACACTTTAAAATTAAGGGGGATAAAAAAATTTGAAATTACGGGTGGTGGAGAACCGTTCTTAGATAAAAATTTAAGTAATAAGGTTTCCCTAATAAAGACAATCATTAAAGATTCATATATTAAAATTTATACTAATGGTAATCACTTTCAAAAAATTGATGGTTTAGATGAAATAAATATTTCAATTGCTCATTATGATGATGATACTAATAAAACAATAATGAATCCTAAAATTTATATTCCTCTTATCGATAAACTTACTTTATTTAGAAATAATTATCCTAATTTAAAAATTAGATTATCAATACCTCTTTTAAAAGAAGGAATAAATAGTGAAGAAGATATAAAAAAATTAATTGAAATTACCGAAGAATTTGGCGTTGATTATGTAATAAGAACGATTTACCCTAATACCCCAAATTATCAAGAAAAATATGTTAATGTAAATTATGATCATCCTAGAATTAAATATGAAAGAAATAATGATCTTAGTGGTTTTAAAGAAATAATTTGGTGGTCAAATAATGAATTATACTCAAATTGGTCACTTACAACAAAAAAGCATTTATTTAGTTATTTATTATTAAAACCAGATTCTCATAATTATGTCAAAGAAATTTTAAAACTTCTAGAAGAAAAAAAATTTAATTATTGGATTAGGTTATACGAAGATGTTACTAAAATTATATATTTATATAGAGATAAGGAACTTGAATACCAAGAAATAATTAAAATGCATTTAAAAGCTTTGTCTATTTTATTTGGCTCAGAATTTTTAGTGGTCTTTTTAAATAAAGATACTCCTTTAAGTATAGAAGAATTGATTTTAGAAACCAGTATGATAAAACAAGAAATTAGAAATAGATATGCTTTTACTCAAAAACATGATGGGAAAATTAATTATAACGGTTATAACTTAGAAGCTAATCTTATTCATGCTCCAGATATTGCTGGAAATAAGCTTGATGAAGATATCGACTTTCTTGATTCTTTAGATTATATAAAACCAAAAGAAAAAACTCTTTCATTAATAAAAAAGTATCGGAGTTATAAAATATGATTTTAAGTGGTTTAAAAATTGAAAGTGAAGTTAAAAATAATAATATTAGTATTTCTCCTTTTAAAAAAGAACTTCTTAATCCTAATAGCTATAATTATCGTTTAGGTAATATTTTATATGAAATGAGTGATGATGTAATAGATCCTAAAATAAAAAGTAAATATAAGAAAATCATGTTAACGGAAAAAGGATATGTATTAAAGCCGCATAAATTATATTTAGCTTGCACTAAAGAAAAAATTGGTAGTAAAAAATATGTTACTCAACTTATAGGTAGAAGTTCGGTAGGTAGATTAGGCCTTTTTCTTCAAATTACGGCGCCATTGGGACATGTGGGTTGTTATCATAATTGGACTCTAGAACTGAAATCAGTTCAGCCGTTAAGAATATATCCTAATATGAAAATAGGGCAAGTTACTTTTTGGAAAATAAAAGGTAAAAAATTAATTACATATGAAACCGGAAAATATAATAAACATAATAAACCATTTGTAAGTATGTTTTATAAAGGAGGATTAAATGATTCTATCAGGTAATAGTATTGAAAAGGGTGTTAAAAATAATAAAATTACAATTATACCTTTTAATAAATCTCAAATTAATCCCAATAGTTATAATTATCGTTTAGGAGAATATTTAAAAGTATATGATGAAAAAATTTTAGATACAAAAAGAATATTAAAAACTAAAATACTTGAAATTCCAGATTCAGGTATAGTTCTATATCCTAATAAAATATATTTAGGATTTACAAATGAAATTATTGGTAGCGATAATTATGTACCAATAATTACGGGAAGAAGTTCAACTGGACGTTTGGGTTTATTTGTTCATATAACATCTGATTTAGTAGATATCGGTTTTCAGGGAAGATTAACTCTTCAACTTCATGCTACTCAAGCAGTAAAAGTATATAAAGGAATGGAAATAGGCCAGGTAATGTTTTGGAAAATATGTGGTAAAATAAAACTCTATCAAGGAAAATATCAACATTCTAATGGTCCAAGAGAAACAGAAATATGGAGGGATTTTCAGAATGAAAAATAATACTATTATTTATTTAATGAGACATGGCTTAGATGATGAATCTTTTGTTGGCGGTTGGAGTAGTGGGGGTCTTACCGATGAAGGAAAATTACAAGTAGAAAAAAGTGCTGATTTTATTGTTCGAAATATCAAAGATATTAACACCATATATCATAGTGGACTTAATCGAACAATTGAAACAGCTAGTATTATAAATGAAAAATTAAAATTACCAGTATATGAATTAAGCGATATTAAAGAATTAAATAAAGGTATTTTAAATGGTATGGAAGTAAAATTAGCTAAAAATTTATATCCAAATTATTTTCATAATCCTTTAATTACAGATAGATATCCAAATGGAGAATCGGTTCAAGACTTATATGATAGAGTAGCTCAGTTTTTAAATAGTATTGATAATTATAATCATTCTTTATTAATAACTCATCGTGGAGTTATTAATATGCTTTATTTTATCCTCAATAATATAAATTTAAATTATAATAAAACCCAGTTTAATGTTATCCATGGTTCAATCCATAAAATTGAATTAAACAAAATAAAAAGACTATATTAATAAGAAATTAATATGAAATTATAATAATAATTTGTTATAATGATAAAGGTGATTAAAATGTTAGAACAACTAGGAAGTAAAACTTATGTAATAAATAATCCTAATAAGATAGGGATTTATTTAATTAATGAAACTGATGTAGCTATAATTGATACAGGATTTGATGATCAATCTGGTCAAAATATTATGGATGTCTGTAAAGATAATAACTGGCAAATTAAAATGATCTTAAATACTCATAGTCATATTGATCATATTGGGGGCAATAATATTATTCAAAAAAAATTAAATGTTCCAATATATGCAAGTAAAATGGAAAAAGCAATCATTGAAAATCCTGAAATAACAGCAGCAATATCATTTGGAGGATATCCTCATAAATATTTAAGAAATGAATATATACTTGCTAAAGAAAGTAACGTTTTAGAATTAACTCCAGAAATATTGCCGGCCGGATTAGAAATAATTAATTTAGCTGGTCATAATGGTGATATGGTTGGTTTTAAAACAAGTGATGATATTTATTTCTTAGCTGATGCTATTGGAGGCGAAACAGCGCTTAAAAAATATACTATTCAATTTAAGTATAATATTAAAGAATATTTAGAAACCCTTGATTATATTAAAACTTTAAAAGCTAAAATATTTGTTCCTAGTCATGGTGAAAACTTTTCCCAAACAGAATTAGATAAAATTATTAAATTAAATAAGGATGCTTCTGAAGATATAATTAGAAATCTAAAAAAAATATGTGGAGAAAAGATTACTTTTGAACATATATTAAAAAAGATTTTTGAAATATATAAAGTAAAAATGGATTTTATTCAAAATGCATATATAGGAGCTTCAATTAAATGTTATTTAGCTTACTTATTAGATCATAATGAGTTAGAAATAATTGTTGAAGATAATATATTATATTGGAGAACTTTATAAAGTCTCTTTTTTTATTAGAAAAATTATTGTATAATATTATTTAGAATAAAGAGGTGTTTTATTTGAAAACTGAAATTCAAAAATTAGATGAATATTTTCGAGTTCTCAATTATTTATCGTGTGTTCAAATGTATTTAAAAGATAATGTTTTGTTAAGAAAACCTCTTGAACAAAAACATATCAAATCAAAATTAATCGGCCATTGGGGAAGTGCCCCCGGTCATAATTTTATTTATATGCATTTAAATAGGGTAATTAAAAAATATGATTTAAATATGTTTTATATATCAGGGCCTGGTCATAGTGGGCAAGCATTAATTGGAAATGCCTATTTAGAAGGTACATATTCAGAAATATATCCCGAATTTACTCAAGATGAACAGGGCTTAACTAAGTTATGTAGATTATTTAGTTTTCCTGGTGGAACATCAAGTCATGTTGCTCCAGAAGTGCCTGGTAGTATAAATGAGGGAGGAGAATTAGGGTATAGTTTAGCACATGCTTATGGTGCGGTATTAGGTAATCCGGATTTAATAGTTGCTTGTACTATTGGTGATGGTGAAGCTGAAACAGGACCACTTGCTACATCATGGCAAGCTAATAAATTTATTAATCCGATAACTGATGGAGTAGTTATACCTATCTTAAATTTAAATGGCTATAAAATAGCTAATCCAACAATTTTAGCTCGTATATCTGAAGATGAATTAATAAAATATTTTGAAGGTTTGGGTTATAAACCATATATAGTTAATGGCGAAGATCAAATAAAAATGCATGAATTAATGTCTAAAACAATGGATGAAGTAATTTTAAATATCAAAAACATTAAAAATAAAGCTAATCTTACAAACGATTCATCAAGACCTATTTGGCCGATGATAATTTTAAAAACTCCTAAAGGATGGACTGGTCTTAAATCATATAAAGATAAAAATATTGAAGGAACATTTAGAGCTCATCAAGTTCCAGGTTCAACTGGTGGGAAAGTTGATGATCCTAAAATATTAGAAGATTGGTTAAAAAGTTATCAAGTAGATGAGTTATTTGATGAAAATGGTACTTTAGTATCATATTTAAAAGAAATGAGCCCAAAAGGAAATAAAAGAATGAGTGCTAATCCTTATACTAATGGGGGCTTATTGCTTAAAGAATTAATCATTCCTAATTATGATCCATATACTTTAAAATTTAATAAACATGGTGAAATAACTAATAGTGATATGAGTGTATTAGGGGAGTATATAAAAGAAGTAGTTAAATTAAATAAAAATTTTATGATATTTGGCCCCGATGAAGCAATATCAAATAGATTAAATGCTGTATTTGATGTAACTAAAAGAAAATTTAATGGTACTATTTTTGAGTATGACGAATTACTTTCTAATGAAGGCCAAGTAATAGATAGTATGTTATCAGAACATGTTTGTCAAGGAATGTTAGAAGGATATATTTTAACAGGAAGACATGGTTTTTTTCATAGTTATGAGGCTTTTATAAGAATTATCGATTCAATGGCTTCGCAACATGCTAAATGGTTAAAAATGTGTAGTGAACTATCGTGGCGAAAAGATATTGCATCGCTTAATTATATTTTGACAAGTCATTGCTGGCAACAAGATCATAATGGTTATACTCATCAAGATCCTGGTTTTTTAAATCATTTAATTTCTAAAAAAAGTGAAATAGTAAGAATATATTTACCTTTTGATGCTAATACATTATTATCATCATTTCATCATATAATTGGAACTAAAAATTATATTAATGTTATTGTAGCTTCTAAACATGAAAGACCGCAATGGCTTACTACAGAAGAAGCAAAAATCCACTGTGCTAAAGGAGTTGATATCTTAACTTGGGCAAGTGATGAAAATCCTGATATAGTTTTAGGATGTGCTGGTGATACTCCAACATTAGAAATTCTTGCGGCTAGACAAATAATAAAAGCAGAATTACCGGAAATAAAAATTAGGGTAGTTAATGTAGTTGATTTAATGAAACTTGCATCTAATAATAAACATCCTCATGGAATGCTTGATGATGAATATGATTATTTATTTACTAAAGATAAACCAATTATATTTAATTTTCATGGTTACCCTGATTTAATTCATCAATTAACTTATAAAAGAGAAAATCAAGATATCCATGTCCATGGTTATATTGAAGAAGGAACAATTACAACACCTTTTGATATGAGAGTGAGAAATAAAATAGATAGGTATAACATTATATTAGATATTCTTAAATATATAAATATCACTAGTGAAGTAAGAGAAAATTTAATAAAGAAATATGAAGATATTTTAAAATATCATAATAATTATATTAAAGAATATGGAATAGATATTCCCGAAGTAGAAAATTTTAAATGGAATGAATAAAAAAAAGATACAAATAGGTATCTTTTATAATTGTTTTAAAAAATCTGTAGCTTTACCTTCATATATCAAATTTAATCCTTTAATATTTAATATATCTCTTGGTTTAATTAAAGAATAATTTTTATTAAAATTAATTATTCCAGAGTCATTTAATAATTTACCACAAAATTGACTGCAAACATAATGATAATCTCTTTTATAAGATAAATTAAAATTAATCATTGGTAAACCTTTAATATTATACCGATATTTAAGAGCATTCTTAATATATTTATCTTTTAATATTTTATTTATTGTATAAAATTGTTTTTTCGTAATTTTTAATTCATATATTTGTAAATCGGTTTTTTTGAAAAGTTGACAAATCATTTCTAAATCTTCATTGATAAATCCCGCTGGTAACATAAATTTTTGTTTACGTCCAAAAGAATATACTTTTTTAAATTTATCATCTAAACCAATACTTATATGAACATATTTTTCTCGTGTCATTATTTTTAAAAATTTCGAAAAATAAGTTCCTGAATCTGATGCAATTATATATATCGTTTTCATAAATTAAAAATCTATTTTGGTATTACTTTTATTTTCTAATAGGGTTGGATTTTTTAATATATGTTCAAAAAGTTTTAATGATTTGACAAAGTAAAAGCCATCTGCTATTCTTTCATCTAAATTAGCACCAAGTTCACACATTTTCCTAATTTCAATTTTACCATTAATAACAACTGGTTCATCTTTTATTTCTCCGATCGTAATTAATATTGAGTTAGTTCCTAAATCAGTTAAATTATGATATATAGCACCACATTTTATACTTCCTAAATTAGATACTAGTACAGTAGAATAATAGATTAAATTATCAGTAATCGATGCCGGAAGCAAATCATGATTATCACAAAATCTAATAATGGCCATAATAAATGATTTCATAAATTTTGGCATCTTGCCAACAAAAGATACGATGTCATCTGTTGAATTAGTTTTTTGATTTCTAACTGCTGTAACAGTATTATTTAATTTTTTACCTAATGAAAATAAATTATCGTCTTCGGCAATTTTTACTAAATTTAATGTTTCTTCAGAATCATCAGTAAAATCTTTTTTAGCAACAAATGAGATAGAAACATTTTTTCGATCATAAAACTTCTTATTTATAATAAAACGATTAAGAAGTGGCCGATTATATACAACCATTCCCATTGCTGTACAAAATATATGGAAATAAGTAATATCTTTCGTTTCTTTTTGCTTTTTTAATTTTTCATAATATTTAACTAATTCACTTACATCAATTTTCATATTGATATAAACATCAGAATCTGCTCTTGAAGGTTTAAGATGAGGTATAAGTGAACTTACACCACTTAAATTTTTTACTCTGATACCATCTTTCCTATCTTTCATACAACACCTATAGACTAATATCTAACCTTTCAATTTTTTCTTTGTTAACTTTTGCTTGGTATTTTTTTAATTCTTCTAATGTTTTTTCTGTAGGATTTAAACATTCTGTTGCATTGACGCCAATAGATAAAAATATAGTTTCATCAATTCCCCCAAGTTCATCAATAATATCTCTAACTTCTTTCATTAATTTTATTTGTTCTTTATTACTCATACTATCACCAACAAAATTATATCACACTTTTTTTATTTAACATATTATTTATTTATAATAAGCACGTCCTTCTATTTCATTGATAATAACTTTTATACTTACCATGTTTGATCTTTCAGCATTATATAATTTAGAAATACTAGCAATTCCACTTGCAATAATACTTTTATAACAATCAATATCATTATACTGAATAAAAAGACATACGTTATCATTGTTAAGAATATTTTTTATTTTTCTTCCTAAACATTTACTTTCTAAAATAAAATAGTAATTATTATTTTTATATTCATATTCAAAAAACATTGGTACTAAATAGGGATAATTATAGTTTGATGTCCCTAATATACATATTGTGCATTTATTTAAAATGTTTTTTATTTCATCATCATCAATTTTTTGATAAATATAATTATTCATATTCTTCTCCTTTAAAACACCTTTTATCCTAATAAGAGTATATTATACAAAGGTGATTTTATGATTGGAGTTATAGTTCCAGAATTAAAATGTGTTTCTTATATATTAGAGAAATGTCATTTTAAACAAATAGAAAAAAATATTTATCTATGTAATTATTATCATAGTAAATTTTTAATAATTATATCTGGTTATGGCAAAGTAAATATTGCTTTATCTACAGGACATTTAATAAATAATTATAATATCCAATTTATTATGTCATTAGGACTAGCTTCTTGCCGGCCATGTAGTAATATAAATATTTTAAATATTATAATTCCTTTAGAAGTTTGTGAACTTAATTCTTATAATAATATTTATAAATCTAATCAATTAATTAATAATAAAATTATTAATAGTTTAAAATATACAAATAATAAATATTTGGAAAGAAAAATATATACTACTGAAGAAATGTTTCCTTTATTACCAATAAATATTAATATCATCGATTATGATATAGGAATAATAGGGAAGATTTGTAACGAAAAAAAAGTTCCTTTTACAGGAATTAAAATCATAACCTTTTTTTTAAATTGCCATCAAGTTAACCAATATTATTTATATAATGAAAAAGCATATATTAAAAGTAATAAAATATTTTTGGATTTTTTATTAACTTAAAATTATTTTTTCCATCTCATTAAATCAGGAAGATGTCTTGTAGCATAATTTATGGCTTCTTCTTTTGTTATTCCAGCTTGTTCAGCCATAGCACCTATACTTAATATTGCTTCTTCAAGGGTAATATTTTCAATAAAATTACCGTTTTCGAAACAATACTTACAATAATAATCAGAGAGTGTACCATCAGTATTAGTACCTAATACATCATTTGTAAGTTCCATACCACAACTTTGGCATATCTTTTCTTCATCTATATTAAGTTTTTCAATCATAATATGACTCCTTTTCTATATTAATAATATCATTTATTAATAATAATATCTATATAACATTAAATTAATAATAAAATATTTTATTTCCTGTTTTAATAAAAAAATAGTATACTTATAATGGAAGTGATATTTTGAAAAAGAAACGAAAAATAAAACTAAAATATAAGAATCTTTTTCTTCTTTTACTTATTATTGTTTTATTAATAACTCTTTTAATCTCAGTAATTAATATTATCAAATGGCATATTGATAATGACAATAATAAAAATCAGATTAAAGAAGTTTTAAAAAAAATTACGATTGAAGAAATAAATGAAGGAGAAATTATTGACCAAGGTGATATTCCTAAACCTAA
>Ga0265294_10009894_pt1 | contig 10922 bp, 11 predicted proteins | sample MunlanPumphouse3_FD_192504 | JGI IMG/M metagenome (GOLD analysis project Ga0265294, IMG submission 192504) | Groundwater microbial communities from a municipal landfill in Southern Ontario, Canada - Pumphouse #3 | ecosystem: Environmental > Aquatic > Deep subsurface > Groundwater | place...
GTGATAGAAATTGAAAAACCCAAAATTGAGTGTGTAGAGATAAGTGAGAAACAAGATTATGCTAAGTTTGTTGTGGAACCTTTGGAAAGAGGATACGGAGTTACTTTAGGTAATTCTTTACGTCGGGTTATGTTGTCTTCTCTTCCAGGTGCTGCGGTTACTTCTGTGAAGATTGAGGGGGTTTTGCACGAATTTTCTTCTATCCCCGGTGTGGTAGAAGATGTGACAGAAATCATTCTTAATCTTAAAGTGCTGGCTATAAAATTATATTCGGATGAGCCACAGGTAATTCGCATTGAAGTAACAGAACCCGGAGAAGTATTAGCCGGTGATATTATCAAAAGCAGTGAAGTTGAGATATTGAATCCGGAATTGCATATCGCTACTTTAGATACCGGAGCTAGTCTTATGATGGAAATGAACGTGGAAAGAGGTCGGGGCTATCGGTCTTCGGAAAAAAACAAGCAAGAGGATTATGTTATTGGCGTGATTCCTATAGACTCTATTTTTTCGCCGGTTCGTAAGGTAAATTATGCAGTAACCGATACCCGTGTGGGACAGATAACAAATTATGACAAACTGACATTTGAGGTATGGACAAATGGGACAATACTTCCTGAGGAAGCAGTCAGTCTTTCTGCTAAAATTCTGAACGAACATCTCGAGCTTTTTGTGGGTCTTACCGAGAAGATTGGTGATGTGGAAATTATGGTGGAAAAAGAAGAAGAAGAACGGGATAAAGTTTTGTATATGAGCGTTGAAGAGCTTGATTTATCTGTGCGCTCCTATAACTGTTTAAAGAGGGCTGGGATTAATACAGTAGGAGAGCTTGTTCAAAAAACTGTAGAAGATATGCTGAAGGTAAGAAATTTAGGGAAAAAATCAATGCTAGAAGTAGAACAAAAGCTTGCTTCTCTTGACCTTAGCCTAAAAAATATTGAGGAATAAGGAGTTTTACCAGCTGTAAAGGGGGGTTAAAAATGTCCTATAGAAAACTAAATTTAAATACAGGAAAACGTCGAGCTTTACTAAGAAATATGGCGACAGCGCTTCTTAAAAATGGCCGGATACAAACGACCGAACCAAAGGCTAAAGAAGTAAGACGTATCGTAGAAAAAATGATTACTCTGGGCAAACAGGGTGATTTAAGCGCTAGACGTCAAGCTGCGTCTTATCTTTTAGAGGAAAGTGTTGTCAAAGATCTTTTTGAGAATATAGGGAAAAAATATACTGATCGTCAGGGCGGGTACACGCGGATAATCAAAGTAGGTCATCGTCGTGGGGATGCGGCTTTTATAGTAATCTTGGAATTAGTGTAGTGATAAATCCTTTGCAACTCAGAGGTCAGGGAAACCATAACTTAAATCCGTGCCACGGTTAAGATTTGGCTTCCCTGGTCTTTATTTTATTATTACTTAAGCTAGTTCTAGGGACAAAAGTGGTGAGTAAGATGATTGAGGTAAAAAATTTACAACATCAATTTCTTAATCCTCAGGGAGGCTATCAGCAAGCTTTAAATGGAGTAAGTTTACGTATTGAACAAGGGGAATTTGTAGCTATTATCGGTCATAATGGCTCTGGCAAATCCACTTTGGCTAAGCATTTAAATGTCTTGCTATTACCGGACCAAGGCACGGTAACTGTAAATGGGATGGATACCAAAGACATTGAAAATTTATGGAAAATCCGTCAGCAAGTAGGAATGGTTTTTCAGAACCCAGATAATCAGCTTATTGCTACTACAGTAGAAGAAGATGTTGCTTTCGGGCCAGAAAACTTAGGAATTGAGCCGCTGAAAATACGTCATTTAGTTGATGAAGCTTTAGTATGTGTAGGAATGAGTGAATATAAAAAAAGAGCACCTCATCTTTTATCTGGCGGGCAAAAACAGCGTGTAGCAATTGCCGGAGTAGTCGCCATGAGACCCAAAGTATTAGTGTTTGATGAGCCAACGGCAATGTTAGACCCTTTAGGACGAAAAGAAGTAATGGATACTGTAGTAAAGCTTAATCAAGAGGAAGGGTTAACCGTTGTGCATATAACCCATTTTATGGAGGAGGCGGTATTGGCAGATCGCGTGATCGTCATGGAAAATGGTTCAATCGTTATGGAGGGCTCTCCCAGGGAGATTTTTTCGCAGGTCCAAAAATTAAAGGAGTTGTGTTTAGATGTTCCTCCGATGATGGAACTTCGTGATATTTTAGCTCAGGACGGTTTGAATCTTCCGCACGATATATTAACCGTGGAAGAGATGGTGGTGGCTTTATGCCGATAATCTTAGAAAATGTAGATTATGTTTATCAGCCAGGGTCTCCTTATGAAGCAAATGCCTTGAAAAATATCAATCTGGTGATAAACGAGGGAGAATTCGTCGGGTTAATCGGACATACGGGATCAGGTAAGTCTACTCTGGCGCAACATTTGAACGGGTTATTAAAACCAACAAAAGGCAGAGTAATAGTTGATGATTACGAGATTTCAGCTGCGAAAAAAAGTAAATTAAAAGAAGTGCGGAAAAAAGTTGGTCTTGTTTTTCAGTATCCAGAGCATCAGCTTTTTGAAGAAACGATTTTTGAGGATATCGCGTTTGGCCCTAAAAATTTAGGTTTGTTAGCAGGGGAGATTGAGAAAAGGGTTAAAAAAGCTCTGCACATGGTACATTTAGACTATGATAAATATCATTCCCTGTCTCCTTTTACGTTGAGTGGAGGGGAAAAGCGTAGAGTAGCCATAGCCGGTGTTTTAGCGATGGAACCTAAATATTTAGTTTTAGATGAACCTACGGCTGGTTTAGACCCTAGGGGCAGAGACGAAATTTCGGCTCAGATTGAGGAATTGCATAATCAGGGAATAACCGTAGTCCTGGTATCTCATAGTATGGATGATGTTGCTCGTTTGACTGAACGGTTGATAGTAATGCACCAATGTGCAGTCGTTTTTAATGATGAGACACGTAAGGTTTTTTCCCATTTTGAAAGATTACAGGAAATGGGGCTGGACATTCCAACGGTAACTAAATTGATGTTTAGATTAAAAGATAAAGGCTGGTCTGTACGTCAGGATATTTTAACCGTAGAAGAGGCGAAACAGGAAATATTGCTTGCATTGAAAGAGGAAAAACATCATGCTTAAGGATATTACCATTGGTCAATATATTCCGGGTGTTTCACCAGTTCACAATTTAGATCCTCGGACTAAGATTATTTCTTTAGTCCTGTATATGGTTGGCCTGTTTTTAGTGAATAATTTTGCAGGCTACTTATTTGTGACATTTTTTACGATAGGGATTATTGTTTTATCTAGCATTTCCATAGTGACTATTCTCAAGGGTTTTAAACCTCTTGTACTCATAATTTCTTTAACTTTAGTTTTACATGTTTTTATGACTGAAGGACAGATCATCTGGCAGTGGGGCTTTTTGAAAATCACTTCGGAAGGCTTGCGACAAGGAATTTTCATGGCTTTACGTCTAGTCTATTTAGTCAGTATTACTTCTCTTTTGACGTTAACAACGACACCGATCGCCTTAACGGACGGATTGGAAAAAGTGTTAAAGGCGTTTTTCGTACCGATTGCTCATGAATTAGCGATGATGATGACGATTGCCTTACGGTTTATACCTACCTTGATCGAAGAAACCGAAAAAATTATGAAGGCACAAATGGCTCGTGGTGCTGATTTTGAAAGTGGGGGGCTATTAAGTCGAGCAAAGAGTTTAATTCCTCTTCTCGTTCCCCTTTTCTTAAGCTCGTTCAGGAGGGCTGATGAATTAGCAATGGCCATGGATGCGAGGTGTTATCGAGGTGGGGAAGAGAGAACCAGAATGAAGCAGTTGGTGATGGGGAGTGGGGATTTTTTTGCTTATCTTATAATTGTAGTTTTTTTAGGTGTGTCTATTTATAGTCGTATCTGGTAAGGAGGAGTTATGCGCAATCTTAAGCTTGTCTTGACCTATGACGGGACTAAATATCATGGCTTTCAAATTCAGAGAGGAACAGGCTTGCCAACGATTCAGGGTACTTTGGAGAAAGCTTTAAGTATTCTGACACAGGAAAAGATTAGTGTAATTGGTGCTGGCAGAACTGATGCCGGTGTACATGCGCAGGGGCAGGTTGTTAATTTCCATAGTAATACCACTGTACCTACAGAACGTTTCCCCTTAGCAATTAATTCTTTATTACCAGAAGATATTGCCGTATTAAAGGCGGAAGAAGTTACGACAGACTTCCATGCTTGTTTTAGCGCTCAAAGAAAGACGTATTGTTATACCTTTTATCAGGCGAAAATCAGGGACCCATTTTGGCGGTATTATTCCTATCATGTGCCAGTAACCTTGAACGTAGCGGAAATGCAGCAAGCCTGTCCGGAATTTATAGGTGAACATGATTTTAGTGCTTTTTGTGCCAGTGGTTCATCAGTAAAGGATTTTACGAGAACAATTTATAGTTGCTCTATAGAAAAAGAAGAGAAGATAGTAAGATTTATCGTCAGCGGGAATGGATTTTTATATAATATGGTGCGGATAATGGCAGGCACGCTATTAGAGGTGGGACAAGGCAAACGCCAAGCGGAGGATGTGTCTGTATTATTGCAAAGTGGGCAGCGTAAGCTGGCAGGGATCACCTTACAGCCTCAAGGACTAAGTCTTTTATTGGTAGGATATGATGAAAAGTCCTTGACACGGCCGGCTACGTGTATTAAAATTAATCAGTAATTGATTCCATTAGCCCCGGTATCAATTGCTGGTAATTAGTAATTAAATAATGTTTAGGAGGGAACTGTATTGCGTACCTTCATGGCTAAGGCTCAGGATGTTCAGAGAAAATGGTACATTATTGATGCAGCCGATAAAACTCTGGGCCGTTTGGCAACAGAAGTAGCGACTATTTTAAGAGGAAAAAACAAACCGATATTTACTCCCCATGTAGATACAGGGGATTTTGTGATTATTATTAATGCGGAAAAGGTAAAATTAACTGGTAATAAGCTTAATAATAAGCTTTATATTACCCATTCCCGTTATCCTGGTGGTTTAAAGCAAATGAACTATGGAACACTTTTACAAAAGAAGCCGGAACTAGCGATAGAAAAGGCGGTAAAAGGGATGCTTCCCCATAACAAATTAGGCGCAGCGATTTATACGAAGCTTAAAGTTTATAGAGGACCAGAACATCCACACCAGGCTCAACAACCAGAAGTTTGGGAATTACGAGGTTAAGGAAGGGGGTAAAATAATTGGCTCAGGTACAATATTATGGCACAGGTAGGCGTAAAACTTCAATCGCTCGTGTACGTTTAGTCCCTGGAAAAGGACAAATTATAATAAACGACTTGTCTTTAGAGCAGTATTTTGGCAAAAAGACTTTAGAAATGATCGTTAAACAGCCGTTAGTACTAACTAACACTGAAGGCAGGTTTGATGTGATAGCTAAAGTTGAAGGCGGAGGAGTTACCGGGCAGGCAGGTGCAGTTCGTTTAGGGATATCAAGAGCATTATTGAAGGTTGATATCGAAATGAGACCTGCACTTAAACGTGCTAAGTTCTTGACACGTGACCCAAGAATGAAAGAACGTAAGAAGTATGGTTTGAAAGGTGCACGTCGTGCTCCTCAATTCAGTAAGAGATAAAGACTGCAGTATACAAGCGTCAGATGATAAAGCATCGGACGCTTTTTCTTTTACTTATCTTCATTTATAATAAAGAGTGTGTACTGAAAAAAGTAGATTTTAGGTGGTCATGAGTTATGAAAAAAATGAAATCACAGCTTTATAATGCTTTATCCAGCTTGAATCAACTAAAATGGAGTGTTGTTTTAAAAGGTTTACTTACGGGAATAATTTCGGGGCTGTTAGTTGTTTTATATCGTTTAGGGATTGAATACGGTACGGAAACTGCTTTAAAAATATATGCCTATTTAAAACTGCAGCCATTAGTAATCGTACCTTGGATTGTGTTGGCTGTTTTAGCAGGTTTGTTTATTGGGTGGTTGGTAAAGCTGGTGCCGATGGCAACTGGTAGTGGAATACCTCAGGTAGAGGGAGTGCTTTTGTATGGAATGAAAATGAAATGGTATGCAGTGCTCATAGTCAGGTTTATTGGGGGTATTTTGGCTTCGCTTTTTGGCCTTTCCCTTGGACGAGAAGGACCCTCGATACAAATCGGGGCGGCAGGAAGTAAGGCTATAGCCAATAGAATGAGTAAAAACAAACTTGAAGAGAATTATCTAATAACCGGAGGAGCCGCAGCAGGACTTTCGGCCGCTTTTAATGCTCCGATTTCCGGTATAGTTTTTGCTCTTGAGGAAGTTCATAGGAGTTTTTCTCCACTTATTCTTATGGCGGCAACAACAGCAGCATTGACTTCCGATATTGTTTCAAAAAGCTATTTTGGTCTTAAGCCGGTGCTCAGTTTTACGACAATACCTCAATTTCCCGAAAATCTTTATCTTTGGCTTATTCCTTTGGGAATTCTGAGTGGCTTAGCCGGAGTAATGTTGAATAAGTCTTTACTTATTTTTCAGAATATATTAAATAAATTATCTTGGTATCTGCGCCCTTGTATTGCCCTGTTGATTGCTCTGCCTTGTGGTCTTTTTTTGCCTCAAGTACTTGGAGGAGGACAAAACCTTATTCAAATGGTGCAGACAGCTGATACTGGTTTAGTTATGCTATTAATTCTATTTGCTGTGAAGCTTATCTTTACGTGCACAAGTTTTGGCAGTGGTGTTCCCGGGGGGATATTTATGCCTATCCTTTCTGTGGGCGCGTTAGCCGGATGTAGCTTAGGTCTCGTTGCGGTTCATTTTGGTATGCCCTCTGAATATATTTCTGTGTTTACCGTTTGCGCAATGGCCGGAGCTCTTTCCGGTTCAGTAAAAGCTCCGGTAACCAGTATTTTATTGACGGCTGAAATGACTGGTTCATTTGTACATATGCTACCGGTTGCCGCATGTAGTTTTATTGCCCTGCTTCTGTCCGATATTTTGAAAGCAACCCCTATATATGAAGCCTTATTAAAAAGGTTTGTTGAAAAGAGCGATAAAGGATTCAGAAATAAAAAACTTGGTGCTTTGCTTGAAATTCCAGTTGAGTTAGGCTGTATTGTAGCAGGGAAAAGGATTTGTGATGTCACATGGCCACTTGGAACGTTAATTGTAGCCATACATAGAGGAGAAGAAGAAATAGTACCTTCGGGTCAGACAATTATTTCGCCAGGAGATTATCTGATAATCATGTCCTCTGAGTATACTTATAATGATATTAATTTAAAGATCAAGGAGCTATGTTATGCTAAATAATAAGCCGTATTTTAGCCAAGTCAATAATTTCAGGGTAACTATTCAGGAAGATTAATAAGGAAGTAGAGAATACAGGTGTATAAATTTAACGCATAGTGATACCTATCTCCTAATATCTTATAAAGATGATGAAGCCAAAAAAGGGGGATAGGTATGAGAATTATATTTTTAAAGCAGCGTTTAATTGCTTGGGTAATCTTGTTTTGTGCTATAAGTCTGCTTTTAATTGGTTTAGTTACTTGGCAGGAAAGAGAAGAACGCGTAGCTCTTGAGGCGATGTCCTGGGTAGTAGCTGGTCGCACCTTACTAATTGACCCGGGGCATGGCGGTGAGGACCCCGGAAAAGTAAGTCCTGAAGGGGTTTTGGAAAAAAACATTAATCTGGCTGTCGCAAAAAAAGTATATGCTTTATTTGCCCAAGGGGGAGCTACGGTATATTTAACGCGTGCGGAAGATAAAGCTTTAAGTAATAATGAGGATACTGTAAGAGCTAGAAAAAGAGCTGATTTACAGAAGAGGGTAGAGATGGCGCAGCAAGTAGAGGCCGATGTATATATTGCCATTCATTGTAATGCATTCCCGGCGGGACGGTGGTATGGAGCGCAGACTTTTTATGCACCTGATATGCCCGGAAGTAAGGAATTAGCTACAGGTATTCAGGAGGAATTCATTGCTTTCCCGGGGAATACTACAAGAAAACCGAAAAGTGATACAACCTCATATATTTTAAATCAGGCGAAACAGCCTATTGTCAACGTAGAGTTAGGCTTTCTTTCTAATCCTAAAGAAGAAGAACTGCTTCAGGATTCGGCTTATCAGGACAAATTAGCTTGGTCTATTTATGCTGGAACAGTCAGGTATTTACACGAATACGGAGATCAGTATAGTCCGACAGTAATGCCGATAATATCCAAGTGATTACCCAGGTAAAAAGAAAATAATATATAAGCTGTAAATTCTTTTCTTTAATAAAGGGACAGGCTAGTTTTATGGAAATACTATTATCAAATGAACTTAATAAAAAACAAGAAGGTGAGTATTATGTTGGAAATGGTAACGCTTTTCCCTCATCCACCAATTGTCTTGCCGGAGGTAGGGAAGAAAGAATCTGCTAAAGTAAGGACGACCTATCAGGCGATGGAGAAACTAGCTCAAGAAATAGTAAAGCTAAATCCGGAGGTAATCGTGACGGTATCTCCCCATGGTCCTGTTTTTAGTGATGCTTTTACGCTTAACGCCCTTGATTCTTTACAGGGTGATATGAAAAACTTTGGCGCACCTCTGGTTAAAGTGGCATTTAATTCTGCCCCAAAAGAGAGAGAAGCGATTCTAACGGAATGCCGCAATCAACAGCTTTTTTGTGTATCTCTTGAGAAAAATTCTTATGAAAAGTATGAGCTTAGTGAGGAATTAGATCAGGGCTTGGTCGTGCCGCTTTCTTTTCTTTACCGTTTGGGTTGGCGCGGCAAGCTGCTTCCGGTTAATATGGCCTTTCTGTCCTACGAAGAACTATATAATTTTGGGAAATGTATCAATAAAGCTCTTGAAGAATTAAATATTTCGTGGGTTTTTTTAGCGAGTGGGGATTTATCACATCGCCTGCAACAAGGAGCGCCGGCCGGGTATTCTCCACGTGGTGCGGTTTTTGATGAGATCGTGAGACAAAGTGTTCGGGAGGGAGATGTAAAACGACTGCTTAATATTGATTCCGAACTTGTGGAAGAGGCAGGAGAATGCGGTCTCCGCCCTTTTATTATGGCTTTAGGCGTGTTAGATGGATATGCCATTGAAGCGGAGGAATTGTCTTATGAAGGGCCTTTTGGAGTAGGGTATATGGTTGCTCGACTGAAAAGAGGTCCTCAATTGCCCGAAAGGGAATTAAGCGCTACTTTGTATCGGGAAAGGAGCGAACGAATTAAAAAAGTAATTGAGGGAGAATCTTTGTCGGTAAGTTTAGCCAGACAAAGTTTGAAAGAATATCTAACCACCAGGCAATATCTTAAGGTACCGAAAAACGCCGAAGAGTTATGGCAGAAAAAAGCCGGAGCTTTTGTTTCTTTGAAAAAACACGGACAGTTGAGGGGATGTATAGGAACAATAGAGCCTACTAGGAGTAATTTAGCGGAAGAAATCATTTATAATGCTGTCTCAGCGGCAGTTCAGGACCCGCGTTTTACACCGGTTTTACCAGAAGAACTAGAGGAATTGACGATATCCGTGGATGTTTTGGAAAAACCAGAGGAAATAGCTTCTTTAGCAGAACTTGATCCACGAGTATATGGGGTGATTGTCAGTCACGGGACGAGAAGGGGGCTTTTGCTTCCGGATTTACCGGGCATTGATACACCTGAAGAACAAGTGCGGATTGCCAGGCAAAAGGCCGGGATAGACGAGGGCGAAAGTGTGGAATTGCAAAGATTTAAGGTTACGCGTTATGACTAAGAATCACAAGATGAAACCGGCTTTATTTTGGTTCAAAAAAGAAAACAGCGCGGAGGTACAATGTCTGCTTTGTCCGCATGGTTGTGTGATTGCGGAGGGGCAAATCGGACGGTGTCGGGTCAGAAAGAATATTGACGGGGAATTATATTCGCTTAACTATGGTTTGGTTACGGCAACAGCTTTAGACCCCATTGAAAAGAAGCCCTTACATAGATTTTTTCCGGGCAAACGAGTTTTTTCTCTTGGTACTTTCGGCTGTAATTTAGCCTGCTCCTATTGTCAGAATTGGCAAATTGCGCACCAGGAACAGAGAAAGATATCAGCGACTTATCTTGCACCCGAGGAAGCGGTAGCTAAGGCAAAAGAACTAATGCCGCTAGGTAATATCGGGATTGCTTATACCTATTCTGAACCCCTGATGTGGTTTGAGTATGTACTGGATACAGCTAAACTTGCTCGAGAAGCTGGTTTGAAAAACATTTTAGTGACGAATGGTTATATCAATCCCCAACCGTTAAAAAAGTTACTACCGTTTATCGATGCTGTTAATTTAGACGTTAAAGCTTTTACGAATGAATTTTATCATGAATTATGTCAGGGAAGCTTAGAACCGGTGCTTCGTAGCGCCAAGCCATTTGCGCAAAATTGCCATGTAGAGATCACTACTCTTTTAATTTCAGGACAAAATGACAACCTTGAGGAAATAGCCGCACTTGCACAGTGGATTGCCAAAATAGACCGAAGTATTCCCTTACATTTAACTAGGTATTTTCCAAATTACAAGTTGCAATTGCCTCCTACTCCATCTGAAAGTTTGCAGAAGGCGAAGAAGGTTGCCGAAAAGTTTTTGGATGATGTGTTATTAGGTAATATTTGATAAATTAGTAATTGTCAAAGAAAGTTGGATGTGATAATCTGTTGATGTATAAGGATGAATTGTGTATAAATCTTTTGAAAATAGGTAAAGGGGGTAAGGGGTTTGGAGGAACAATATGTTGTCTTTAAATTAGGGCAAGAAGAGTATGGGCTGGATATCCTGATGGTCCAGGAAATTGTACGTCCCCTGGAAACAACTAAATTACCTAATTCACCGGATTATGTTTTGGGTATTGTAAATTTACGTGAAGATGTAATCCCCATTATTGATTTAAGAAGGTTTTTAAATTTGCAAATAATAGATGT
>Ga0265294_10009895_pt1 | contig 10921 bp, 11 predicted proteins | sample MunlanPumphouse3_FD_192504 | JGI IMG/M metagenome (GOLD analysis project Ga0265294, IMG submission 192504) | Groundwater microbial communities from a municipal landfill in Southern Ontario, Canada - Pumphouse #3 | ecosystem: Environmental > Aquatic > Deep subsurface > Groundwater | place...
CCTGCCTGTCACGCAGGAGATCGCGAGTTCGACTCTCGTCAGCTCCGCCATATATTTGCCGACGTAGCTCAATTGGCAGAGCAGCTGACTTGTAATCAGCAGGTTGCGGGTTCGAGTCCCATCGTCGGCTCCATAAAAAACTGGAGGGGTACCCGAGTTGGCCAAAGGGGGCAGACTGTAAATCTGCTGGCACTGCCTTCGAAGGTTCGAATCCTTCCCCCTCCACCATTTTTTTATTTTGATGTTTTTATGCTATAAAGTTGGGGCGTAGCCAAGTCGGTAAGGCAACGGACTTTGACTCCGTCATTCGTAGGTTCGAGTCCTGCCGCCCCAGCCATTTTAATTTTAGTAATCTAATTTAAGCGGCTGTGGCGGAATTGGCAGACGCGCTAGGTTCAGGTCCTAGTGCTCGCAAGGGCATGGAGGTTCAAGTCCTCTCAGCCGCACCAATACTTTGAAGAAATTAAGGCTTTTAAGCCTTTTTTTTGTATCATTTATGTGTATCTTATATAAGAAAAGTATATAATAATAATAAAAAGGAGGTAAAATTAGATGAAAAATTTAAAAGGAACAAAAACAGAGAAAAATTTATGGGAAGCTTTTTCTGGAGAGTCTCAAGCCAGAAATAAGTATTCTTTTTTTGCTTCAGTAGCGAAAAAGGAAGGCTATGAACAAATAGCAGCGATATTTCTCGAAACCGCTGATAATGAGAAAGAGCATGCTAAGTTACATTTTAAAAAGTTATTAGGGATCGGTAATACTATCGAAAATTTAAAAGAAGCTGCCGGCGGTGAGAATAGTGAATGGGTAGAGATGTATCCGCGTATGGCTCAAGAAGCCAGAGAAGAAGGTTTTGAAGAGATCGCCGCGTTATTTGATGGGATTGCAGAAATTGAGAAGGAGCATGAGGAGCGTTTCCTCGCTTTGCTCAAAAATATTGAAGAGGGTTCAGTTTTTAAAAAGAATGGCAAGATATATTGGAAGTGTAGAAACTGCGGCTATATCCACGAGGCTGATCTTGCTCCAGATGTTTGTCCGGTTTGTGTTCATCCCCAAGGATTTTTTGAGATGCTGAGTAATAACTATTAATTTCACATCTTAGATCCTAAAATGCTTGAATTGCAATTCGTGTTTATGATAAGATACTACATATTTACAATTTATTTAGATGAGAGGAGAATGTTGAGATGAGTAAAGATGAGTTGACAAAGATTAATTTACCGGAGGATAAAATCCCTAAGTTTTGGTATAATGTGCAGGCGGACATGCCTACTCCTTTAGCGCCGGGTTTAAATCCTCAAACAAAAAAACCATTAACAGTTGATGATTTAAGGTCAATTTTTCCGATGCCTTTAATTGAACAGGAGGTATCGAAAGAAAGGTTTATTGAGATTCCTCAGGAAGTAAGAGAGATTTTCAAACAGTGGAGACCAGCCCCCTTATTTAGAGCTCGGCGTTTGGAAAAAGCGTTAGATACACCATGTCGAATTTATTACAAATATGAAGGGGTAAGTCCGGTCGGCAGTCATAAATTAAACAGTGCAATTCCACAAGTATATTATAATAAGATCGTTGGGATCAAAAGGCTCACTACAGAAACGGGGGCAGGACAATGGGGAACAGCTCTTGCGCTAGCTACCAAAATGTTCGGCCTGGAATGTACTGTTTATATGGTCAGAATTAGTTTTAAACAAAAGCCATATCGCCGTGTTTTTATGGAAACTTATGGGGCTGAATGTATAGCTAGTCCAAGTGAGAAGACGAAAATTGGAAAGGATATCTTAATAAAGTATCCTGATACTCCGGGCACACTAGGGATTGCCATCAGTGAAGCCATCGAAGATGCAGTTCAGTCTGCAGATACGAACTATGCTTTAGGTAGTGTGCTTAATCATGTTTGTTTGCATCAGACTATTATTGGTCAAGAAGTAAAATTACAGATGGAAATGGTTGATGATTATCCGGATGTAGTTATTGGTTCATGTGGTGGTGGCAGTAATTTTGCGGGAATTGCCTTCCCGTTCATTCCTGATAAATTAAAGGGCAACAAAGTAAGATTAGTAGGTGTAGAGCCCACAGCTTGTCCTTCACTTTCTAAGGGTAAATTTGCTTATGATTACTGTGATATTGCAGGTTTAACTCCTCTTCTAAAGATGTATACCTTAGGATCTAATTTTACGCCGGCGGGTATTCATGCCGGAGGCTTAAGGTATCATGGTAGTTCACCTATTCTCAGTCAACTTTATCATGACGGACTTTTAGAGGCAAAAGCAGTTAATCAAAAAGGTGCTTTTGAAGCAGGTGTACTTTTTGCCAGAACAGAAGGGATTCTTCCCGCACCGGAATCAGCTCATGCGATCAAGGCGGCAGTTGATGAAGCTTTAGTAGGGAAAAGAGAGGGAACCGCAAAGAGTATCGTCTTTAATTTAAGCGGGCATGGGCATTTGGATCTTACGGCTTATGACAATTATCTTTCCGGAAATATTCAGGATGTAGTTTTTAATGAAGAGGAGATTCAGGAAAACTTAAATAAACTACCTGTAATCGAATAAAAATGAGGCGGCAAGGGGACGTTTGTGGCAAGGGGACGTTTCGTTTGCCACATTGTTAGTCAAAGAATGGGGACACATCGCTTGTAGCGGAATGTCCCTTTTTTTATGCGGAATGTTTCTTGTGTAAGGTGGCAAAGGAAGCGCCCCCCTGCCACCTACCTCGGCAGATTTTTTAGTTGTTTAGGAGAGATTTTATGTTAAAATAAGATATGTGCATAATATTCACAACTATTGTTGAATTTTGGGTAAGAAAATGAAGAGTTGTCGAGAGGAGATTACACGAGATGAATATTCAGTTTTTTGGTGCCGCAGGGACGGTAACTGGGTCATGCTTTTTGGTAACAACAGAACACAGTAAATTTTTGGTAGATTGTGGTTTGTTTCAAGGTTCTAAGATCTTAAAAGAACTTAACTACGGTGATTTTCCCTTTAACCCACAGGAAATTGATTTTGTTTTATTGACACATGCTCATATTGATCATAGCGGATTAATCCCCAAATTATTCAAAAAAGGGTTTTTCGGATTTGTTTATGCGACTAAAGCTACAACAGAGTTATGTAGTGTTGTTTTACCTGATAGCGGACATATTCAGGAAATGGAAGTTGAACGGAAAAACAGAAAATTGCTCCGTTGCGGAGGAACTTTAATAGAACCAATCTATACAGCTGAAGATGCTCGTGATTGTCTGCAGTATTTTAAAACATATAATTATGAAGAACCCTTTGAAGTTGCACCGGGAATTTCTGTCAAGTTATATGATGCCGGACATATTCTCGGTTCAGCCATGATAAAATTAATAATTAACGAAAAAGGAAAAGAAAGAAAAGTTGTTTTTACAGGGGATATTGGCAATACAGATGCAGCCATCATCGATGATCCGGCCAAAATAAAAGAAGCTGATATTGTGGTGATGGAATCTACCTATGGTAATCGTTATCATATTGAAACAGAGCATAAATTAGATGCTTTAGCTCGCGTAGTAAATGAAACTATGGCAAAAGGCGGTAATCTAGTAATCCCTAGTTTTGCTGTCGAGAGGACACAGGATTTGGTTTATTATCTTAAAATAATGAAAGATAAGGGACTGATTGCTCCGGCGGATATCTATATTGATAGTCCGATGGCGGTAGAAGCGACAAAAGTGTTTATGCAAAATCCGGAATATTTTGATGCGGAAGTATGTGAATTAATTAAAGGAAAGGGTGCCGAATGCCTTTTTACCGGAGAAGATATCTATTATGTTGTTTCTACTGAGGAATCCATTGCTTTGAATAAGATTAAGAGCGGAGCAATTATTATTTCTGCCAGCGGTATGGCAGATGCCGGTAGAATTAAACATCATCTTAAACATAATCTTTGGCGGTCAGAATGTACGGTTTTATTTGTAGGATACCAAGCTGAGGGTACGTTAGGCAGAAGAATTTTAGACAGAGAAGATACCGTGAGAATTCATGGTGAGCAAATTGCTGTAAATTCTAGAATTGAAAGAATTGATGATTTTTCTGCACATGCAGACCAAGAAGGTTTGTTAGAGTGGTTAAAAGGCTTTGAAAAAGCACCCGGCAAGGTTATTCTTGTCCATGGTGAAGAGGATGCCTTAAATACCATGCAAAGATTAATTGAATGTGACTTAAAGATTGAGTCTAAGATAGCCGAATATGGCATGATTTATGACCTAGAAACAGAAACGCCAATTATAGAAAGGGTCGAAATTCCTGTTGCAAAAGTAGTGGCTTCTTCCCTAGAACCAAGTTTGGTGCAGGCTTTTATGCTTATTAAAGAAAACATTCTGCTTCAAGCTAAAGAAAGATGTGATACTAAGGTTTTACAACGTTTGTTAGCACAGCTTTCCGAGATTGAGCGTGAATTGAGAAGGGTTGGTTAAAGGAATTAAGGGAATAATGTCGAAACATATCCCTTGGATTATTATTTTGCCGGGGGGAAGAGATACTTATGTTAGGCAGAAAAAAATATGCAGTTTATTTAACCGTTTTTTTAGTAACCATTTTTCTTGCAAGTACTAATGCTAAAGCGGATCTACCGGTAGAAAAAAGAGCGAGTGAGATCAGCAAATTTGTAGAGTGTCTAAAGGATCCCTTTGAGTTGATGCCGCAGCAAGAAAAGGTTTTTATTATTGAACGTGGTTTAAAAAAGGATTTACGACCACTGAAAAAAGAATCCGTAAAGGTTAAAGGTATCTATATGAGTGGGGCCGCCTTTAATTCTTCTAAACTATTTTCTTCATTGGTAAATCTTGTCGATAGAACGGAGTTAAATGCTGTAGTAATTGATATTAAGGATGATAATGGTTATCTTACCTGTAATTTACCTGTACAGTTGGCCCGTGATTTAAGTATTCGTAGACATAGGGGGTTAAATGCTGCTGAAAATATGGATTTGATCCTCAATAAAAATATTTTTCCGATTGCGCGCATTGTTGTTTTTAAAGATCCTTCTTTAGCTGAAAACAAGCCGGAATTAGCTTTGAGGCAGCCTGACGGCAGCTTGTGGCGTGATCGTAAGAAGTTAGCGTGGGTAGATCCTTATAACCGTGAAGTATGGGAGTATACTGTTAATATAGCTAAAGAAGCTGCTAAAATGGGTTTTAGAGAAATCCAATTTGATTATGTGCGTTTTCCCAGTGATGGTGATATGCGCAATGTGGTTTATCCCTATGCTGATGGTCGGAAGAAAGAGGATGTTATCCGTGATTTCTTACATTATGCCAAAAATGAGTTAGAACCATATAATGTTTTTTTGTCTGCGGATGTTTTCGGTTTGACCACAATGACTCTTGATGATATGGGAATTGGTCAAAAGTTTGAAAAGATAATTACCGAAGTTGATTATATTTGCCCGATGATCTATCCTTCTCATTATGGTACAGGTAATTATGGTTTTACTAATCCCAATGCGTATCCTTATGAAGTAGTGCGCGCAGCTTTGCGTGACGGTTTAAAAAAAATAGAAGCAGCTAAGGTCCCTGATATTGTTATCAGACCCTGGCTTCAGGATTTTAATCTAGGACAACCTGCTTATGGTTCGACAGAAGTGAGAGCTCAGATTAAAGCTACTTACGATGTGGGACTGGAGGAATGGATTCTCTGGAATGCCAGTAATAGATATACGGAGGGAGCATTATTAAAGTAAGGAAGATGTACTTAAACAGTTAGGATGTATTGCTAGCGTCCATAATCTATTTGTGGTATATTCAATTATATTTACCGGACAGTTTTTTGGGATCAATTCCCCACATTTAAGGCAATATTCATTTTCTGTGGTTATAGCCGGATATTTTTTTGTGGATACACTAGACCATTTTTGCCAGCTTTTCCAACCTGTTTTACATAATGAAGCCCGGTTATTTAAATCTGCCATTACCCATTTTAAGAGACGGTGAAAACCGAAAGCATAGCGGGAATGAATGATAAAGTTTTTAGGGAGTCCTAAATCGATTACATACTGGTTAAAAGAAGCCTCAATTTTATCTTGTAAATCGCCTGTAATTCTTGCGTTTACCCAGTGATAACCTTTGTGAGATAGGGATTCTCTAAGACGATCAAAGATATAGCTTTGACAGATCTTAATTGTATCTTTTTTGCTTAATTGTAGTTGTTGAAAAGCTTTTTCGATAATACAAATAACATAATCCTGATATTTCTTTTCCGAAAAAGAGGGATATTGAAAATAGTCTATTGGAATCAGGTCAAAATAATATTCCTGGGTTATACGATGATAAATACCGATTACTGTTCCTCCAATAAGACTGCCACTTCCGGCATCATCTATTTCAATCATCTGAGTAATGCACCTCTTTTCGCTTATTTCTAGAGGAAAAAGTATTTTTAGTATCTCTGTTACTGGAATTAAATATAACTTGAGTTTAATTAAGCGGTTATTTGAAATAAATTGACGATGTTTTATTTTACTAAGTATAATAAAGAATGTATGATCTCGGTATGAGGAGGCAGAGTTGTGGAATTAGAGAAGATAGATGGTGTGTTATGGTCGAAACTGTTTATTGCGGCTAGTGCATATCTCGAGGAAAGAAAACAATCTGTTGATGAGTTAAATGTTTTCCCGGTTCCTGACGGTGATACGGGTACGAATATGAGTTTAACCATGGTTTCGGCGGCTAAATCAATGCAAGAAAACCAAGAAGTTGAAATTGAAAAAGCTACAAAGCTGATGGCATATGGTGCTTTAATGGGCGCCAGAGGAAATTCAGGGGTTATCCTTTCCCAGCTTTTAGCGGGCTTTGCTAAAAGTACCGAAAACAAAAAAGAGATAACTGCGGAAGACTTTTGTCAGGCCCTTTCGCTAGCTGTTGATACAGCATATAAAGCAGTGATGAATCCTGTAGAAGGGACCATTCTTACCGTTTCTAGAGAAGCTTCTAATTCTGCCGTCAAGGAATTGAATCAGGGAGTAAGGTCGATTAATGCTGTTTTCAAAGCGGCTTATCTCGGGGCTTACGAAGCTTTACAAAAAACCCCCTTAATGCTGCCGGTTTTGAAGCAGGCAGGTGTAGTCGATGCTGGTGGGCAAGGCTTTGTCTATATTTTAGAAGGGATGATAGCTACTTTAGAGGGTAGTTTTTTCCAGGAGATTACTTTTACGTTTCCTTCCTTGGAAATTGTGAAAAAGGAAAATACTTATGGAGAGAAAGAAGTTTTAGCTTTTCAATACTGTACAGAATTTATCTTAAAAAAGAAGCAGCAAGATTTACCTTTAGAAGAGATCAAGTCTTTTTTGGTAGATAAAGGTGATTGTTTACTTGTTGTAGGTAATAATGAAACTGGGAAGGTTCATATACATACTAATATACCGGGTAAGGTGTTGGATTATTGTTTAGGGTTTGGGTCTTTACATACCATTAAAATAGATAATATGAGTGAACAAAGCTCTGAAATGAGTCTCAAAGCGAAAGCCGTGAAACATTTGGGTTTGATTACAGTTTCCTTTGGTTCGGGTTTAAACGATGTCTTTAAGAGTTTAGGTGTAGATACGGTTATTTCCGGCGGTCAGACCATGAATCCCAGCACGCAGGAGTTTATTAATGCGATAGAACAAGTATTAGCCGAAGAAGTGATTATTTTACCTAATAACGGGAATGTCTTATTAGCTGCACAGCAAGCAGCGGCTGTAGCCTCAAAACCGACTAAGGTTATTGCAACGAAAACAATTCCGCAAGGAATTGCTGCTCTAATGGCTTTTAATCCCGAAAATGACTTGGAAACTAATCGAGGAAAGATGGAAGAAGCATGTAAACAAATGATTACCTTGGAGGTAACTTATGCTGTAAGAGATGCTCAATATGAGAATCATCAAATTAAAAAAGGTCAAATTTTAGGCCTAGGTGAGGGCAATTTAGTTTCCACCGGAAGTCAAGTAGAAGATGTGATTATGCAATTAATTGAACAGTTTTTACTTCCTGAACATGAATTGATTACGCTCTATTATGGGGAGGATGTTCAGCAAAAAGAGGCAGAGAAGATCGTGGAAGGCTTGTCCCGAAAATATAGTCACCTTGATTTTGAATTACATTATGGGGGTCAGCCATTATATTATTACCTAATTTCTGTTGAATAAAAGGGGTGTATGATTATAGCCAAGATAAAGATAGTAACTGATAGTACGGCGGATATTCCCGCTGAACTGTTAAAAGAAAATGAAATTTCCCTTATTCCACTTAAAGTTATTTTTGGGGAGAATTCTTATCTGGAAAATATCGAAATTCAGCCACAGGAGTTTTACGAAAAACTCGTCTCCTTTGAGGGCATTCCTACTACTTCTCAGCCGTCTCCCGGTGAGTTTTATGACTGTTATCAAGCTTTAACTGATGATGGTTCGACGGTTATCTCCCTTCATCTTTCTTCCTTGATGTCTGGAACGATTCAATCGGCCCGGATTGCGGCAGATTTATTGAAAGAGCGGGATATTACTATTATTGATAGTAAACTGGTCTCCTATGCTCTCGGCTGTGTAGTGGTGGTGGCGGCTAAAGCAGCAAAAGCAGGTAAAAGCAAAGCAGAAATTCTGGATATAATTCAGAAGATGATAGATAACACCCAAACTTATTTCATCGTAGATACTTTGGAATACCTGAAAAAAAACGGACGGATAGGTAAAGCGTCATCTTTAGTGGGTACAATGCTAAACATAAAACCAGTGCTTACTATTAGTGATGGACAGATTGCTCCGTTTGAAAAGGTGCGAGGTAAGACTAAAGCCTTGGAATTGATCATCAAAACAGCGAAAGAGTATCAGGAAGAGCACGGGGAAATAAACTGTTTCGTTTTTTATGCTAATAACTATCCACAAGCGTTAGAATTTCAGCAAAGATTAATGTCCGAATTGAATTCCGAAGAAATTTTAACGGGTCAAATTGGTGCAGTTGTTGGTACACATGGTGGACCGAGTATGTTAGCCTTATATTTCTATAAAAAAGCCTTGGCAGAATAAAAAAAGTAAAAAACACAGGGGTTTCCTGTGTTTTTTACTGACACCATGTGAAGAGGTGCTAGCTTTGGTTAAAGGGATCGTCAACAATACAACAAATATCATAGCTATTGCCAAAGACTTTGCGGGTTTAATCTTGCGCCCCGGACAAGTCTTTACTGGTGTTGTTTTGGCTAAAGAGACCCAGCTGTTTTGGTTGAAGACCGGGGAGACGTTTTTGCCTGTTCGTTCTGAAAAACCTTTAGAGGTAGGAGATCTAATTAAACTACGGGTTTTAGGCTATAAAGGGGAAGATGTCTTAGTGGAAAAACTTCCTTTGCTTCCTGAGGAAGTAAGCAGTCAAGCCAAATCTCTTGATAAGTTAATTGAAAAATACGGTCCTCGAGGAGAAAAAGAGACAGCCATGATTAAAGAGGCGGTCTTAAAAATTCCTGTTGAAGAAAACACAGCAGTTCGGTATTTACTTGATCCTTATCTTTTTGCAGCCTTATTATTGCCGCAAGAAAACAGAACCGCTGGTTATAATAAGATAGAAATAGCTAAATATCGAGGGGCTATGCTGAAGGAAGATGTTTGGGAAGTAGGTTTTCAATTGCAAATGCCAGTTCTCCAAAATATCGAAATAAAACTGAAGATGCAGGCAGGAAATATCTATGTACAAATATGGACAAATTGCTTGCAGACAGAACATCTTTTACAAGAGAGAAAAATGGAGATAGAGAGTTTTTGTACTAAGGTAGAGATAATTCCTGTTGCCGAAGGACCGTTGATAGCGGAAAGTTTTCAGGATAATATTGATTTGATGGTGTGAGGACGATCATGAAAGTAAAAAACAAGGCGGCTGCCCTTAAATATGATTTGGCCAAAGATAATGAGGCTCCTCGCTTGATTGCTGTCGGAGAGGGCTATTTAGCTGATAAAATTATTGAAGTAGCTAAGCAAGAAAACATTCCACTTGTGAAAAACATAGAAGTAGTAAATAAACTTATTCATCTCCCAGTTGGCCAGGAGATTCCTCCGGAATTATATGAAGCAATAGCCAGGATTATAATTTTTATCTATAAATTAGATCAGGAATATACACAAAACTACCCTTGAAGTTGTTGCACATCAGGGGCAGTCTTTTGGTTGTATGATGATGTTCGTTTTGGGAAGCTTCCTATTTGCGTTTGGGAGAATTGCAATCTTGAGCGTTATTTGCCTCTTTACAGTTATCATCTTGTTGGGTCATATTTTCTCCACAGCAAAAATCAGGTAGTTTGGAGTTTTTTCCGCAGGATGGGCAAAAATAACCAGCCATTTAGTTCACCTCCTGTCAATACTAGGTAATTATAGTTTTACCAAGAAACAAGAGATCTAATACTTAAAAATAAATTAGAACAGCAAGAAAAAGGTGGTTCTGTGTTTAATATCGTGTTAGTGGAACCTGAAATACCGGCAAATACAGGGAATATTGCCCGTACTTGTGCAGTAACTGGATGTAGCTTACATCTGGTGGGACCGTTAGGTTTTTCCTTAGAAGATAAGTATTTAAAGAGAGCTGGTTTGGATTACTGGTCTTTTCTGGATGTACATCTTTACCAAAATCTAACTGAATTTTTGCAAGGAAAAGATCCCGATCTTTTATTTCTGGCTACAAAAAAGACTACTAAGAGATATAGCGAAGCCAGCTTTCCTCAAGGGGCCTATCTACTTTTTGGTAAGGAAACCCAAGGTTTACCAGAAAGCTTGCTAAATAAATATCCCGAACAATGCCTGCGCATACCGATGAGAGAGGGCACCAGGTCACTTAATTTAAGCAACTCAGTAGCGATCGTTGTCTATGAAGCTTTTAGACAATCTGACTTTAAAGGTTTAAAATAGCCATAAAAAAACTCCTGCCTTTTCTGCAAGAGTAATCATATTT
>Ga0265294_10009896_pt1 | contig 10920 bp, 20 predicted proteins | sample MunlanPumphouse3_FD_192504 | JGI IMG/M metagenome (GOLD analysis project Ga0265294, IMG submission 192504) | Groundwater microbial communities from a municipal landfill in Southern Ontario, Canada - Pumphouse #3 | ecosystem: Environmental > Aquatic > Deep subsurface > Groundwater | place...
TAATTTATTTAAAAACTTATCTAACTGCTCTGCTTGAAATAATGTCCTTGGAAATCCGTCAAGCAAAAAACCATTTTTACAATCTTCTCTTTGAAGCCTTTTTACAACCATATCTACAATAATTTGATCCGGTACTAATTGTCCGGATGTCAAATAAGGCGCAAATATCGGATCATCTTTCGCTTCTCTTATCATATCGCCGGTTGAAAGATGAAGAACTTCAAATCTCTTACTTATCATTTTTGCCTGAGTGCCTTTTCCAGCTCCCGGAGGCCCAAATAATATAAAATTTTTATCCATTGTTTAATTCCAATAGAGATATATTATTCAATCAAAACTTACTTTTTGAACTATAACTAAAAAAATCGAAATCTTTTTAGCTGCTATTCTTTCAATTTTGCGATGAAACCAATAATTTTAAAATAATCTTATAAAATTACAAAGTTGCAGCCCAAAATTCAAAGAACAACACTTCTTTTTTGTGACTAGAAACATTTCCAGCGAACCGAAGAATTTTTCAAATGAAGTTTACTTTTAGCAAAGCTGTAAATAAATTTAAAAAATTCAAAAGTGCAACCAAAATATTCCGGTCACACTACTTAATGTTAAACCAACGACCCTTAATTCTTCCTTCCTTCATAAAACCTTCATAATGTCTCATAATCAAATGAGATTCTATCTGTCCAATTGTATCTAAAGATACACCGACAACGATAAGCAATGAAGTTCCACCAAAGAAGAATGGCGCTGACATAAATGTTCTTATATAATCAGGCAAAACAGCTATACAAGCAACAAATAATGCTCCGCCTAAAGTAACTCTTTCTAAAACTTTTTGTATATATATTGATGTTGGATCACCCGGTCTTATTCCAGGTATAAAACCACCGGATTTTTTCATATTTTCTGCTAAATCTTTTGGATTAAATGATATTGAATTATAAAAATAGCAGAAGAAAATAACTAATGCTGCATAAACAAAATTATAGACAAATGAACTGTGATTAAACCAATCTGTAATTATTTTTGAAATTGGAATACCCCAAATTGCCCAGTTTGGAGCAAATTGTGCAACTGTTAATGGGGCTGACAAAATAGATACTGAAAAGATAACAGCTATAACACCGGACTGGTCAACTTTTATTGGTAAGAAAGAAGTTGAACCGCCATACATTTTTCTGCCAACCATTCTTTTTGCATAGTGAATAGGAATTCTTCTTTGAGCTGTTTCTACCCAAACAACTAATGCTAAGACTACAAGAACTAATGCTACTAAAGACATTGCAACCAAGACTGAAAGCTCATCCATCTGAACAAGCTTTATAACTCCTAAACTTGCAGATGGCAGCCTTTCAACTATACCGGCAAAAATGATTAAAGAAATACCGTTTCCTATTCCTCTTTCAGTAACTTGTTCCCCAAGCCACATTATAAGAACAGTACCGGTTACAAGTGTAAAAATTGTCATAATCATCCAAGACATTGTTGGGTCTAATACTATAGGCATACCGCTTGGTGTAGGCATTTTTACTATCGCCATTGTAAGACCAAATGACTGAATTGCACCTAAAATTAAAGTTCCGTATCTTGTGATTTGTGTAAGTTTCTTTCTGCCATGTTCACCCTCTTTTGCAAGTCTGTCAAGATAAGGTATAACATGTGCACCTTGCATCAAACTCATAATAATGGAAGCATTAATGTAAGGCATAATACCCATAGAAAACACTGACATTCTATTTAATGCACCACCGGAAAACATATCCAAAAATCCCAACAATCCATTGCTATTTGCGTCAAATAATGATTTTACAGCATCCGCATTGATTCCCGGAATAGGTACTGCTGCACCAATTCTGTAGGCAATAATTATAGCAAGAGTAAATAAAACTTTACTCCTTAATTGAGGAATTTTAAATATATCTCCAAATGTTTTTAACATAGAATATCATCCATTTTTTTATTTTATTATTTCTGCTTTTCCGCCAGCTTTTGCTATTTTTTCTTGTGCTGTTTTTGAAAATGCACTTGCTTTAACTGTAAAATTCTTTTTAAGATCTCCATTAGCTAAAACTTTAACTAATTTACCTTTCTTAACTAAACCGGCTTCTTTAAGTTTTGCTATTGTGATTTCATCACCGGCATTGAATTTAGATTCAATAGAAGTTAAGTTGACTATTTCGTATTGGCTACGAAACATTGCATTACTGAAACCTCTTTTTGGCATTCTTCTAACTATAGGAGTCTGTCCACCTTCAAAGTAAGACATTTTTCCGTCGCCAGATCTTGAATTTTGTCCTTTGCTACCTCTAGTAGAAGTTCTTCCATGTCCTGTTCCAACGCCTCTACCAACTATTTTTCTTCTATGTTTTGCACCTTGTGCAGGTGATAATGTATTAAGACCTATCATATTTCTGCAACCTCTTTATTCCTAATTTTTGCAACAGCCTCTTTTGTTCTTAAACCTTTCAAAGCTTCTATTGTTGCATAAACAACATTAAAAGGATTTGCTGTTCTCATTGATTTTGTAAGAATATCTGATATACCTACTGCCTCAAGCACAGCTCTTACAGGTCCGCCAGCAATAACTCCTGTTCCAGGAACTGCAGGTTTTAAAAATACTTTTCCTGCACCTGAAATACCAGTTATTTCGTGAGGGATTGATGTATTTCTTAAAGATACGCTTACCATACTTTTCTGTGCGCAAGCACTACCTTTTTTAATTGCTGATTGAACTTCATTTGCTTTTCCAAGACCGCAACCTACTTTTCCTTTACCGTCACCAACAACTACTAAAGCATTGAAAGAAAATCTCTTTCCACCTTTAACAACTTTAGCAACTCTGTTAACAGCTACTACGGTTTCTATTAAACCACTTTCATTTTCATTTCTATTAAATTTATTGTCAGCCAACTTAGCCCCCTGTTACTTACAACAACGATATAAAAACTGCATTCCGCAGTTTAAGTTTAGAATTCTAATCCACCGGCTCTTGCTTCATCAGCAAGTGCTTTTACTTTACCTACAAAAGCTCTTCCTGCTCTGTCAAAAACAACCAATTTTACATTTTTCTCAATAGCTTTTTGTGCAATCAATTTTCCAACAGCTTTTGCTGCATCAATTGTATCTGTTGATTTTAGTTTACCTTTAAGATCTTCTGATAACGTTGATGCTGCTGCTATAGTAAAACCTTTTGTATCGTCAATAATTTGAGCATAAATGTGTTTTTGTCCACATTTGACATTTAATCTTGGTCTTTCTGATGTCCCAGAAATTTTACTCCTTACTCTCTTTTTACGAAAATCTGACCTTATTTTTGCACCTTTCATTACTCTATCCTCTAAAATAAATTCTATTTCTTAGAACTAGCTGCAGCCTTACCTGCTTTTCTGATGATTTTTTCACCAGCATATCTTATACCAAAACCTTTATATGGTTCTGGTGGCTTTGAAGCTCTAATTTCTGCTGCAAAAGAACCAACTGCCTGTTTATCTATCCCTGTAATTGTAAGTGTAGGAATTTTATCTGTTGTCATACCTACAACAACTTTTATACCATCCGGAACATATTTTACAACATTATGTGAATAACCAACAGCCATAGTGATTTTTTTGCCTTCTAAAACAGCCTTAAAACCTAAACCATTGAGTTCCAATTCTTTTTTGTAACCATTAACTACACCTTCAATCATATTACAAATAAGTCCTCTTGTAAGCCCTTGTAGCATATTTGCTTCTCTTGAGTCATCAACCTTCTCTAAAAGTACTGATGCTTTATCAAGTGTAACTTTAATTTTCTCATGTATTACTTGAGAAAGTTTTCCAGCTGTGCCAGAAACTTCTAAAATACCATTTTTAAATTCTGCTTTAACTTTTTCAGGTATTGTTATTGGTTTTTTTCCTAAGCGACTCATTTCAAAACCTCAATTAAATATAATTTACCAAACATATCCTATTACTTCGCCACCGATTTTTCCATCTTTTGCTTTTTTGCTTGCCATCATTCCTTTTGATGTAGAAACTATTGCAGTACCAAAACTACCAAGAACTTTTGGCAATTCTTCATGACCTTTGAAAATTCTCAAGCTTGGCTTTGAGACTCTTTTTATGCCTTGAATAACAGCTTTACCACTTAATTCATACTTTAAATAAACTCTTAAAACACCTTGCTTCTGATCTTCAATGTGCTTATAATTTGCGATATAGCCTTCTTCTTTTAAAACTCTTGCAATCTCAGTTTTTACTTTTGAAGAAGGAATATCAACTTTTTCATGGAGTTTCGCATTCGCATTACGAATTCTAACAAACATGTCTGATATAGGATCTGTAATCATTACCCAAACCTCTTTTAAATTTGTTTTACTTTTTTTACCAACTTGACTTTGAAACACCTGGTATTTCACCATTATGTGCAAGTTTACGGAAGCATATTCTGCATAAACCAAAATCTCTATAGTAGCCTCTAGGTCTTCCACACAGGCGACATCTATTCCTGTACCTAGTTGCAAACTTTTGAGGTTTGCGCATTTTTGCTTCTGCTGATGTTGTTGCCATAAAAAAACCTCTACTTTTTTATTTTATTTATTTTCTCTTTTCTTAAAAGGCATCCCAAGAAATTCTAACAATCTTCTTGCATGCTCATCTTCTTTTGCCGTTGTAACTATTGTTATATTCATTCCTCTAGGCTTATCTGATTTTTCAACATTTATTTCCGGGAATATATACTGTTCAACTAGTCCAAGGTTAAAGTTTCCTCTGCCATCAAACTTATTTGGTTCTATGCCTCTGAAATCTCTTATTCTTGGCATAGAAACATTGATAAGTCTGTCGAAGAATTCATACATCATATTTCCTCTTAGAGTTACCTTTATACCTATTGGCATACCTTCTCTTATCTTAAAATTTGAAACTGACTGTTTTGCCTTACAAACTAAAGGTTTTTGACCAGTGATTGCAGCAAGTTCAGCAGTAGCAATTTCTACAACTTTTACATTTTCTTTTGCTTCAGAAAGTCCAATATTTACAACAATTTTTGTAAGTTTTGGAACTTCATTAGCGTTCTTAAAACCAAACTCTTTTTCCAATGCTGGAATTACATTCTTTACATAGATTTCTTTCAATCTAGGAACTTGATTCATATTTGTCTTCCCTTATACTAAACTATTATTTCTCCGCATTTTCTACATACTCTAACTTTTTTTCCGTCTGAAAGTGTATCAAACTTAGGTCTGGTTGCTTTGTCACATTTTGGGCATACTAACATAACATTTGAAATTGAAACAGGGGCTTCTTTTTCTTTGATGCCACCTGGATCTCTTTGTGTTGGTTTTGTATGTCTTTTAACAAAATTAACTTTAGCAACAAGAACTCTGTTATCTTCAGAAAACAATTTTAAAACTTCTCCTTGTTTTCCTTTGTCTTTTCCTACTAAAATCTTTACTTTGTCTTTCTTCTTAATATTAAGCATATTTGTATCCTGTTAAATATATTACTATATAACTTCTGGCGCTAAAGAAATAATTTTGAGATAATTCGATTCTCTCAATTCTCTTGCAACAGGGCCAAAAATACGGGTCCCTTTTGGTTCGCCTTCTTCGTTAATAATCACAGCTGCATTATCATCAAATCTGATATATGTTCCGTCTTCTCTACGATATTCTTTTGCAGTTCTTACGATGACAACTCTAACGACATCACCTTTTTTAACAGCGGCATGAGGTATAGCATCTTGAACAGAAGCTATTATAACATCGCCGAGACCTGCATATCTTCTTTTTAAACCTTTCAATACTCTAAAACAACGGACTTTTTTAGCTCCGGAGTTATCTGCCACATTTAAAACTGTTCTTTCTTGTATCATTTCTTATTCCTCAAATTATGCTTTGTTTACAATTTCAGTCAAAACCCATCTCTTTGTTTTTGACAACGGTCTTGCTTCCATTATAGATACCAAATCACCCATTTTAGATTCATTCTTCTCATCGTGAACTGAGAATTTGGATTTGACACAAATCACTCTTCCGTATACTGGGTGTTTTATTGTTCTTTCAACAGCAACTATTCTCGTTTTCTGAGCTTTGTCACTGACTACTATTCCTTTCATTACTTTTCTTTTTCCGCGCTCAAGCATTTTTCCTTCCTATAACTGGGTTTATTTCCCTTTTTTTCTATTGAGCAAGAAGTGTTTTTATTCTTGCTATTGTCTTTCTAATCTCTCTAATTTCTAGAGGATTTTTTACCGGTGCAGTAGAATTTCTAAATTTCAATCTGAAATATTTTTCTTCTAATTCAGAAAGCTTTGCTGTTAACTCTACTGGTGACATACTTTTTATTTCTTGCCAATTTTTCTGTTTCATCGTTTATTTTCCGTTATTATATTTCTTGTCTTACTAAAATTTTGCAATCGATCGGTAGTTTGTCTGAAGCAAGCTTTAATGCTCTCTTTGCATCTAATTCTGAAATACCTTCCATTTCAAACATAATTCTACCCGGCTTTACAACAGCTACCCAAAATTGTGGATCGCCTTTACCTTTACCCATTCTTGTTTCTGCAGGTTTCTTAGTAACAGGCTTATCTGGGAATACTCTTATCCAAATTTTTCCACCTTTTTTAGTAAACTTTGTTAAAGCTATACGAGCTGCTTCTATTTGATTACTGTTTAACCAAATAGGCTCAAGAGCCTGAAGACCGAAAGTACCAAAAGCTAAAGTTGTTCCACCTTTAGCATAACCTTTCATTCTTCCTCTATGAGTCTTTCTATATTTTACTCTCTTTGGCATCAACATATGAGTGTCCTTCCTTACTTATTAAATAACTTTATTTACCTTCTGTAGCTGATACTGCTTCTATATTCTCAACAAGCTTAGCTTCTTCAAGAAGTTCTTTTGCTGTTTTTTGAAAATGTTCTTTCTTGAATATCCAAACTTTTATGCCGATTTTTCCCATTGTTGTGTTAGCTTCAGAAAAACCGTAATCAATTTCTGCTCTGAATGTTTGGAGTGGAATTCTTCCTTCTTTGAGCCACTCAGTTCTTGCAATTTCTGCACCACCGAGTCTTCCACTACACATAACTTTTATACCTTGAGCACCTGCTAACATTGCTTTTTCTATAACTTTTTTCATTGCTCTTCTAAAAGCAACTTGTTTTTCAAGTTGATATGCAATATTATCAGAGGCAAGCTGAGCATCTGCTTCAGGTCTTTTAATTTCCATAACATTAACAAAAGCCTTTCTAGATGTCATTTGCTCAACTTCCATTCTAATGTTTTCTATACCTTGTCCACCTTTACCGATAACGATACCAGGTCTTGATGTATAGATATTTACTCTAATATACTTTCCTGCTCTTTCGATACCGATTCTAGAAACTGAAGCCATTTTTAATTTAGCCTTTAAATAAACTCTTATTCTAAAATCTTCTTCTATAAAGTCAGGCATTTCTTTTAGATTAAACCACTTAGAATCCCAATCCTTAATGTAACCTATACGAACACTTTTAGGATGAATTTTATGACCCATGACTACCTTACCCTTTTACTAAATATTTTTATCTTCTTCTTTTTTTGTTGCTTTTTTTACAACTCTTTTCTTCTTTTCCGGAACAGCAGTTTCACTAGCTACTGACTGTTTCACAGATTTTTTCTTTCTTTTTTCAGGCATAACACCTTCGTCTGTAACAATTATTGTTAAATGAGATGTTTTTCTTTTATATGGCAAACCTCTGCCCATAGGACCCGGTCTCATTCTTTTCAATGAAGGACCTTGACCTACCCAACATTCTTTTACTCTAAGTCCAGAATTGTCTTTTATTTTGCCTATGTTTGCAACTGCACTTTTCAAAACTTTTTCTACAAGTTCAGATGCATTTTTAGGTAAGAAAGAAAGAATTTCAAATGCTTTTTCCACTCTTTGATTTCTTACAACAGTCAAAACTTGATTGACTTTTCTCGGAGCATACCTTACGAATTTTGCTATTGCTCTTGCTTCCATCTTTTTTGTCCTTTGCCCTTTTTTAAGTTAACGATGTATCTTGTCTTGTCATTCCACCATGTCCTTTAAAAACTCTGGTAGGTGAAAATTCTCCAAGTTTATGTCCAACCATCTGTTCCGATATAAATATCGGAAGAAACTTTTTTCCATTATGTATAGCCAACGTATGTCCAACAAAATCAGGTGTAATAACTGAAGCTCTTGCCCAAGTTTTTATTATTTTCTTTTCACCTGTTTCGTTAAGTTTTTGCATTTTCTTTAAAAGCTTACCATCAACATAAGGGCCTTTTTTAATTGACCTACTCATTAAATTCCTCCAACTACATTTGTACTAGAATTACTTATTCTTAGCTTTATTTCTGTGACTTACTATCATCCAATCCCAAACTTTCTTTGGTCTTGTTTTGAAACCCTTTGCAGGTTGATTCCATGGGCTACGAGATTGGTTTCCACCTTTTGACTTACCTCTACCTCCACCGTGTGGATGGTCTGTAGCATTCATGGCCGTACCACGCACATGAGGTTTCCTACCGAAGTGGCGATTTCTTCCAGCTGAACCTATTGAAATGTTTTCATGTTCAATATTTCCAACTTGTCCCACTGTTGCATAACACCTAACTAGAACTAGTCTTATTTCCCCGGAAGGCATTCTTATATGAGCATACTCATCTTCCTTTGCGAGTAACTGCGCAGAAGAACCAGCTGATCTTACAAGTTGTGCTCCTTTACCTGGAACTAATTCTAAATTATGTATGAATGTACCTACAGGCATACTTGAAAGCGGGAGAGCATTACCTTCTTTTATCTCGGCATCCGGACCGGACATTACGACATCTCCAACTTTTAAGCCCTTAGGTTGTATTATGTATCTTTTTTCACCATCTTCATATTCTAACAAACAAATTCTACTTGATCTGTTTGGATCATATTCAATAGAAATGACTTTCGCAGAAACATTGATTTTATTTCTTTTAAAATCAATCATTCTGTAAAATCTTTTATGTTCTCCGCCTCTAAAGCGAACCATAACCTGACCGGTGTTATTTCTACCACCATTCTTTTTTGCTGGAACGATTAACGATTTTTCAGGCTTATTTGTTGTTATTTCTGAAAAGTCTTCCACAGTAATGAATCTTCTTACAGGGGTATACGGCTTGAATGTTTTAATTGGCATACTAAGTCTTCCTATTATCGGGCGGAAAAGTTTAAAAAAACTCTCTCTTCTCTAATTTAAGAGATTGCCCATATTTTGCTACTTTTAAGCTTTTAAGCTTCGTCGACCACTGAAATTTCTTGACCTTCTTGAAGCTTAATAATAGCTTTCTTCCAGTCACTTTTATAACCTTCATGTGCACCCATTCTCTTTGCCTTACCAGCAAAAATACATGTATGAACACTTTTAACTTTTACATTAAATAAAACTTCTACAGCTTGTTTAATTTGATATTTATTTGCATCTTTATCAACAACAAACGTATATTTATTTTCTTTCTCTTTCATAATTGAAGATTTTTCAGTTATGAGCGGCTTTTTTATAACAGTTCTGATATCCATTTATTTATCTCTCTCTTAAACTATACTAATTGTTTTTCTTTTATACTGTCAATTGCTTCAGGTGTTGTAACAATTTTATTTGCCCACATAACTTGATAGGCATTTAAATTCCCAATATATTCTACAATAACATTTGGAATATTCTTTGATGCAACTTTTATAACATCATTTTTCTTTGCAAGTGCTATTATAACTTTTTGACCGTCAACTTTAAGATTTTTCAAAAAAGCTACAATATTTTTTGTTTTTGGTTGTTCAATATTAATTAAATCAACTAAAACTAAATTATTGTCTTGTGCCAAAATAGAAAATGCCATGCTTAATGCAAGTCTTCTTTTTTGTTTTGACATTTTTTGATAATAATCTCTTGGCTGAGGACCAAATATTATACCACCTTTTCTCCAAAGTGGTGAATTTCTCTGTCCTGCTCTTGCATTACCAGTTCCTTTTTGTTTCCAAGGTTTTGCACCTGAAAAAGAAACTTCGCCTCTTGTTTTGGTAGAATGTGTACCAGATCTCAAGTTAGCAAGATATCCGGTTGTTATTTCATGAAGAAGCGATTTTGAAACTTCTGTATTAAAAAATACTGGGAGTTCATATCTACCTTTTTCTTTACCTTCAACGGTATAAACTATTGTATCCATTATCGTCTTGTCCTATATACAAATTTTTATTTTTTCTTCGTAACTTTCTTTTCTACTTGAACAACAGGAATTCTTTTTACTGTATTATTTATAAGAAGAGTAGCCTTTTTAACTGCAGGAACTGCTCCTTTTATAAGAATTACATTCTTCTCAACATCAACGCTGACAACAAGCAATTTTTGTATTGTAACATATTCTTGACCTAAATGTCCAGACATTTTCAAACCTTTAAGAACTCTTTGTGGACCTTGTGATCCTGAAGATCCTCTTGCTCTTGTTCTGTCTGACTGACCTCTTGTAACAGGTTGTTGTCCAAAGTTATGTCTCTTTATAACACCTGCATAACCTTTACCTTTTGAGATACCGCCAACATCAACATAGTCTCCTGCTTTAAAAATATCAGCTTTTATTTCTTGTCCAATTGTAAGACCAGAAACATCATCAAGTCTGAATTCTCTTAAAACTCTTTTTGCAGCTATATTATTTTTTTTCAAATGCCCTAATTGTGCCAATGTGAGCTTCTTTTCTTCAACATCACAAAAGCCTAATTGAACAGCATTATATCCTTCATTTTCAACAGTTTTGATAGCAGTAACAACACATGGTCCCGCTTCTACAACTGTCACTGGCACAAGTCTGCCTTTTTCATCAAAAACCTGTGTCATACCTATTTTTGCACCAATTATAGACTTTAACATAATTTCTCTCTAATTACAATTTTTTTTTACATCTTTAT
>Ga0265294_10009897_pt1 | contig 10920 bp, 4 predicted proteins | sample MunlanPumphouse3_FD_192504 | JGI IMG/M metagenome (GOLD analysis project Ga0265294, IMG submission 192504) | Groundwater microbial communities from a municipal landfill in Southern Ontario, Canada - Pumphouse #3 | ecosystem: Environmental > Aquatic > Deep subsurface > Groundwater | place...
GCTTCCGCCGAAGGTTTTCCCATAACGGTCACGGCAATGCGGTGCAGTTCGCTGACCGCATTTTCCGCCGGATTCAGGATAAACATCTGTGCCTGCAGGCCGCCGGCCAGCAAACAGATGCCCGTCATGATCCGGAGAAGATGTGCCGTTATTCCTTTCAAGGTTTGTTCTTCCTTTTGTTCTTCAGATTCCCGGTCTTGCTTCCTTCGATCCGTTGCTGAAGGGAATCGGTTCTTACCGGGGTTTCCTCTTTGCCTTTTTGAATGAATTCCGATTCAATGATGATCTCTACCCGTCGGTTTTGAATGCGCCCCTGAGGACTTCCGTTGTCCGCGATGGGGAACGCTTCGCCGTAGGACCGGGTCTTGATCCTTGCGGGATCGATGGCGAAATGCGTTACCAGATAACGCTTCACCGCTTCGGCGCGGCGGGATGCGAGTTCTAAATTCTTTTCTTCCGTACCGGTGCTGTCGGTAAAGCCTTCCACACGAATGTGCATCTGTTCCTGCCAAATCATAAACTCGCCCAGTTTATTCAATGCCGGGAGAACATTGTAGGAGAGGTTGGCGGAGCCGGCACTGAAATTTGCCCCTTTCAGGACAATATTGAACAGCGCTTCTTCCACCAGGGTAGGGATACGAATCTGCAGTGTCCGCGTTTCTGTCCGGATGCCTTCCGGACCCAGATATTCCAGGATGCTCTGCACGGTACTGACAGCATGGATCTTCCGGTGGTCATCGGGTACGAGACAGAAAGAGAACTTCCGCCGGACAGGCTCGGTAAGATCGCCCAGATCCTTGTAAACGCTTGCGTTCCCGGTAACAGGCCCCTCCCCGGCATCCGCGTCGCGGAAACCTTCCGGAAGCCGCGTAACAAGACGCGCCTGATACAGGGACACGGCGCCGTCATACGTAATTTCCGTATCGAATGCGATCCCCGTACCGTCATACCGTTCCGCGTTTTCCATCAGAAATACCAGCTCGACCCTGCGGTTGGCCTCGCGGCCTTCGGCTGTCGCATTCGACTCCAGCGGTTCCGAATCGCCGCAGCCGATCGCTTTCATGCGTTCCGCCGCAATACCCTGTTGCAGCAAATACTGCATGACCCGTTCGGCACGGGCCTGTGAAAGCGTCTGATTGTCACGGAAAGAGGAGAGACGCACCGGCGTATTATCGGTATGGCCTTTGACCCGGACATGCAGATGATCCTGCCATTTCAGGAAATCGACGAGTTGGTCCATGATACATTCATCCTGCGGCGTGGGGACGGTTCCGCCCGGCGAAAATTCCAGATGCAGCGTAATATTCCAGGCGTGATAGGCCAGTAAGCGGAAAGAGTTGGTCAGAGAATGCTGGCGGATCGCCAATTCTGCCGTATTTTCTGCAGGAGCTTTTTGTGCGGGCAGTGTTTTACCTGCTTCAATGCCGGGGCTTTTTTCCGGAATTTCAGGAATTTTAGTTGCTTCCGAAGTTTCGCTTATGACAGCCTGAACGGTCGGATCCGCGGTTTTTACGGATCCCGTTCCCGGCGATACGGGAAGCGGTTTTTCGGTTTCGCCGGAGCTATCGGATATTTTCGTCGTTCTTCCGGAAGTATCCGGAATTCCCGATCTGTCTTCCGATACCGGCATCGCTTCAGCGCTTTCCAATATGAAATTGGCCTTTGCGATACCGCTGGGCCGTACTTTCACCAGGCGGGACGATGCATCGCCGAGGAAAGCAGAGGCGAAAATGTGTAATTCCGAATTTTCGGGCAATGTCTTGCGGTTGATCCTCAGAACGTGATCACCGGTGCGGACGTTGGGGATGGAATATTTGCCGTATTCGTCGGTTATAACCCTGATCCCTTCTTCCGTTACGATCTCCACGCCCTTGACCACGGGTTCGGCATGATCGTGCATATGATTGCCGTTCAGGTCGTAAAAGACCTTACCGAAAATGAATCCGCGTTCATGGATCATACCCGGCTTCAGGATCACTGCCGCTGATGCCTCTGCGGAACCGATACGGGATCCGCCGGGCATGCTTGCCTGTGCCCAAACGATATTTTCGTTCTCGCCCAGTCGGCTGTCCAGTCCGACTATCACGCGGTAGCGCAGTTCATAACTTGCTCCGGGCTGCAGGGTATCCGGAAGTTCCCAGACCAGTATCAGACGACCCGCACCCAAGGAAGCAATTCGTGGATCTTCAAGCGCCGTGCCGTTGCCCGTACTGCGGTCTTCCCGGTAACGGAACCCCGGAGGGAGTTGATCCATAACGTGCAGATCAAAGAGTGGCGTTTCACTGCTGCGGTTTTCGATCGTAACGGTATAGCTTAGGACATCGCCCGTTTCGGCAACGCGGCGGTTGACATTCTTTTTCACAAAGAGGAAGGGTGATACGATCTTCGTGCTTGCCATACTGCGGGCATCCTCGGCCGTGCGGACGGTATCAATGCCGTAATACAGTTCAGCCCGGTTTGTGATATTTACGCCTGCGGCATTCAGATCGCTCCGGATGCGGACCGCAAAGACAATGGAATCCCCTTCGTCTGCCGGCATGCCGATGCGGCGGAAATTCAGCTCTCCGAGGATTGCGTCATAAGCCTGGAGCTGAAGGGCCGGTGAAAGTTTCATGGATGCGGGGATCCATTCCACCTGTTCGGGCAGGATATCCGTAATGCGGATGGTATCGCTGACGGGATATTCCTGCGTACTGTAGTAAATACGGTAATGCAAGGTATCGCCGGACATTGCCTGCGCTTTGTCGACCTTTTTGTAGGACTGCATTATGATCGGCCTCAGCGCAAGATCGGCGTTGATCAGGTACTGCCCGGGAGCGTCCAGTGTAATTTGACGTATGCCGGCATGATAATATCCCGATCCGCCGTACATCGTTTCGATGCTGTAAGTGCCGAGCTCAAGCCCGTTAAAGGACCAGAACCCGCTGCTGTCGGTAACGGTGGTATCGCGAAATGCATCGGCGGAACGCTTGCCCATGCCGCCGCTTTCAAGCCGGCGGATGATGACCGGGATCCCGGCCTCGGGAATGGGCTGCTGACGGATCTGGTCGATGATGTTCCCGGAGATCAGGCATTTGTCCGGAATGATGCGCGTTTGACCGCTTTCGTCGATCACGATCTCCACTTCATATTCCACGGTCCGCGTAATGCCGTACTGGTCCACATAGCTAACGATGATGGTATAACTTCCGCTGGAGAATATCGGAATACTGTAATAACCGTCTGCGCCTGTGGTATCCGTTCCCTGAACCTGATCGTTCTGAAGCAGGATAACGACGGCGCCTTCGGCCGGCTCATTATCGCTGTTGCTGACAAAACCGACAAGGGTGCGGGAGAAGAATATGACAGTTGTGGAATCACTGATCCTGGCAGCGGTATTCTGCAGCAATTCCGCTTTTATGGTCAGCGGCAGAAATTCCCGGTCGATTCGTTCGGAATACAGCCGGGTCTCGGCAATGCCGTTCAGGGTTTGAACGGTATCGGTTCCCGCGGCAAAACTTCCTGCGGAACTGCGGAATACGATGCGGCTCCCGTCTGCGGCCGGCTGTCCGGAAGCATCCGTCAGATTTGCACGGATGCTGCTGTAGCTTTCGCCGTTACCAAGAATACTGTCCGGATCGGCACTGATCTGCAGATGCAAAGAGCGTACGGTAGTCTGAACGGTGTTCGAGCGCAGATTCGATTCCTGCGCATGTATCGAGGCCGTATTGGAGATCAGGTGTACGCCGCTCAGCGAGGGTGCGATCCGTACTTCCAGCGTAAAGGCCGAATCGATGTCCGTTGCCAGATCGCCAATATTCCAGGAAACTGCGTTTCGAAGGGGATCATAGTTGTATACGCCGTCCGCGCGGAGAAATTCCAGTTCATTCGCAAGCGTATCCCGGATGATGGTTTGTGTCGCTGCGGCATTGCCGGTGTTGGCAAAGGCAATGCGGTACTGCAATGTGTCGCCGGGAAAAGCCGCTGCGGGCGCGGTTTTCGTCAGGCTCAGCACCGGTGTTGAAGCTACCGTTGCCGTGACGGCTCCGGCAGCGCTGAACCCTTCTCTGCTGCTCATTACGGCCCTGTTTTCGATCAGTGTGCCGTTCGGCAGGGGGGATCTTACGCGCACCTGCAGTGATTGTGACTGCGCGGCGGCCATATTTTCCGGCAGTGTTCCGATTTGCCAGCTGACAACGCCTGTCCCCGGATCATAGGAAACGTTCCCGCTTGCAGCGACATATTGCACATCCGCGGAAAGCGTATCCCGGATGATCACATCACGGGCAAGGCCATTCCCGGTATTCCGGTAAGCGATGCCGTATTCCAGGGCGTCTCCGGCATTCACCGTCGACAGGGATGCTGTCTTTTCAAGCGAAAGCGAGGGAGACAGCACCGTGATATCCCATTCCGCAGATACCGGCGCAACACCATCGCTGCGGATCGTAACTGTATTCCGGATCTGTGTGCCGTCGGGAATTCCAGGGTCTGTTTTCGCTCTCAACTGCAGGGAATCTTTTTCTCCGGCACCCAGATCGCCCAGGTTCCAGCTGACCTGATGCTTTGCGGCATCATACAGGAAAGCGCCGTCGGCATCGAGAAACATCAGCTGTGCATCCAGGGAATCGCTAACAACAAGGGCCGTGGCCGTAGCGTTGCCGCGATTGCCGAATACAATGTGATAGATCAGAGTGTCATCCGGACCCGCCGTGCTTGCGGCTGATTTTTCGATCCAGAGCTCGGACAGCTGCGGGGGTTCGCTGATCAGTGTGTTTGCGCTTGCGTTGCGCTCAATGCCTTCGCTGTTCGTGACATAAGCGGTGTTCACGATACTGTTTCCGGCGGGAACGCCGTCCCTGACGAGCAGCAGCAGCTGCTCTTCAAATTCGTCGCCGGGCTCGAAAAGACCGAGATCCCAGCTCAGAATACCGGATTGATAGGTCGCGTTTCCACTGGCGGAAACAAGGTCGCTTTCCGGAGGAAGGTTGTCGTAAATCCGCGTGTTGGTGGTTGAAAGGTTACCGAAATTTCCGAGCGTGATACTGTAGCGAAGCGTATCGCCGGATTCCGCGCTGCTGCGGTCAACCCGTTTTTCCAAACGCAGATCGGGAAGGGCATCAATACGGATCGCAAATGGCAGACTGCTGCCATGTGCATCATCGGGAGTATGGTAATGTGCCGTATTTTCCAGAAGCGTACCGGAAGGAACAGCGGGCGCAACTAAAGCGCTTAGCGTAATATCTTCGGTCGCGCCCGCTTGTAAATTCAGGAGGTTCCAGGAAAGCACATTGGCAGAGACGCTCGCCGGCGGCTGGGATGAAAGGTAGTTCAGGCCGGCGGGCAGGCTGTCAAGAATTGTGACGGATGAAGCGGCGATATTTCCGGAATTCGTTAGCCGGAGGTGATACGTCACCGTATCCAAAGGCAGAAAAACCGTTTTTTCCGCGTACTTTGAAAGCGTCAGGGCAGAGCCCGGACTTACGGTCGTGATCACCGGCGGACTTTGTACGGAATAAACGAATCCGCCGGCATCGCGGTATTCCGCGGATGCGACGTTTTCGATATCCGTTCCCGGAACTGTCTGTGAAAACAAAGGCAAAAAGCAAAGCAGGAAAGCGATTGATCCTACCAGTATTTTCTTTGTTTTTACCATCGTCGGTTTCATCCTGGTTTTTGCCGGGCCGTTTATAATCCCTCGCTCAATAATTTTTGATGGCGAATGGGATAAAGGCTTTCAGCAAAGTATCCTCTTAATTGATCACAACCTGAAAGGAGACCGTTGTCGAACCGCCCCCGCCCAGCTGCGGAAGCTCGAAGGTGGTCGTGGTACCCGAAAAAGTACCTCCGTCGGCGTCGGATGCATCCGTTAGCGAAGATGCCCCGATCTTCATACTTCCCGGCACGAAAGTGGTGTTGGTCGGAATGTCATCGGAGATCACAACAACGGTGGCCATGCCGGTTCCGGAATTCAGGATCGTTACGGTATAGGTCAGGATCGTTCCCGGCGGCTGATTGCCCGAAGGGGAAACGGCCTTGTTCAGCGAAAGTACCGGTGCGGTGACGGTAATGGTCAGCTGACCTTCGTCAAATACGGCCGGATCTCCGGCGGAAGTCGATTTTAACACCAGCGTGCTGACATTGCCGTCATTGGTTCCCGGAGGGACCGTGGCCTTTGCAATCAGATAATCGATTTCAAACTGTGCCATTGTGCCGATATCGGGCATTCCGTCCAGGTTGGTGTCTTCCAGTAAGACATCGCCGTTATCAATGACACCGTTGGCATTGTGATCCAGGTAAAGCTCCCAGGTCGTCAGACTGTTGATATAGCTGATATTGAAGATATCGGGTCCGTTGCCCAGGTTCTGTACCGTAACCGCATAGAAGATATCATCGCCCGGGTCAGCGGACAGCGTTTTGTCCACACCGACCAGAACTGCATAGAATTGCGCAACCGTAAGGGTAGCTCCTGTCGCATTTGCAGATACGGGGCTCTGGGGCGTTCCGGCGGCATTGTTAAAGTTGACGGTGGCAGAATTGGCGATCAGGGTACCTGCGGGAACATCGTCATTGACGACTGCCTGATAATAGAGATATCCCGAGGCCCCGGGACCGGCATCGCCCCAGTGGAATGTCACTGCATTGGCCGAACTGACGTTGAAATCCGCACTGTCGGCATCTGCGGCATCGGTCATGACATCACTCATGATTTTCATGCTTCCCGGCACATAGGTCATGTTGGTCCCAATGGGACTGGTGATCACGACATGCTTCGAGAGTGCGGTACCGTTGTTCTCGCCATAGATCGTAAAGGTAACCACATCACCCGGCGTGGGAGTCAGGTTGTCCGCGGTCAGGGTGACGCTCAGGACCGACAGGCTAACGGTCGATACGAGGGTCGCGGCATCGGAAACACTGCTGTTGAACTGGGATGTTGCCGTAATCGTCGTGGTCGCATAAGATTCGTCGGCACCGCTGACGTTGGTAATTACCACAATCAGGTGGTAGGTGGCGTCTGCGGCAAGGTCGCTTACGGTACTTACGGCCGTTTCACCGGCATCCAGAACACCGTTTCCGTTTGCATCGTGGTAGATCTCGGCGGTATTCACACCGCCGCCCGTCTCGACAATGGCTTTGCTCAGGTCGTAGGTGTCCGGTCCGTTTCCTGTGTTCGTTACGACAAGCGAAAAGGACACCGTTTCACCGCCAAGGACATTGCCGGACTGGCTTGCAGGACTGATATCCACACCGGCGACCTGACTTACAATGGTCGTGACGGTGTTGGATGTTACCGGTGCGAGCGCATTTCCGTTCGCATCACGGTAGGTGCCGGTGGCAAAATTGGTGATTGCCGTCCCGGCGGGTGTTCCTGCAGCAAATGCCATCGATACCGACAGGCAAAGGGCAAGAACGGTGATCAACAACGTTTTGGTTCTCATGGTTTGAACCTCCTTTAATTGTTATTTATTTCGTTGTTCTTATTTTACTTTTACATCGAATTCAAGTGCTTTTCTTTCTTTCGGGGCCAGTGCTTTCCGAAATTCCCAGCGAATATGGGTAACCATTTCCGGCGTTGCTTCCCGAAGCGTTTCTTTTCCATCCGCGTCTTTTACAAGATAGGTTGGGGGCCAGTTCTGATAGCTGATGCCGCCATTAATGGAAAAGCTCACGGCCGTATCTCTGCCTTTGGCCGTCAGCGGCAGATAGGCGGTGCCGGCGGGAACCGGATCGGTCACAACGGGATTGGTCATTATGCCGTCGCCGCTGTTCTCTGCCGTAATCGTATAATGGATCACATCGCCCGGGCGGTAAACGATCGCCGTTTTTCCGGATCGTTCCGCCGCTGTCATGTTGACCTTCTTCTCGCTGATGTTCAGCTCCAGTTTTGGAGTACCCTGAGCCATCAGCAATGCGGTCGTTATGACCAATGCGAGCATGCCTGAGATTTTTTGAGGTTTCATTTCTGTTCTCCTTTTATTTGACAATAACTTTAAATGTCAGGGTTGCGTTTTCCCCCGGTGCCAGGCTTAGCGAGCGCTGGAAGGAAAGATTCGTGACGGGTGCCGACGGATCGGCGTCAAAGCTGATGCCGCCGTTATGACTGTACAAAATCGTCATATCCGCCCCGCTTGCGGAAGAAGGGACATAGGTGGTGTTTACGGGTATGTTTTCAAGAATAATAACCGAGGTTGCATCACCGTCGCCGGTATTACTGTAATGTACGGTATAGCTTAAGGTGTCACCCGGCTGCGCGGACATCCTGTCCACGATCTTTGCCAAACTCAGCGAAGGTCCGGAAACCGTTACCGGAGCACTGGGTCCGCTGAGCGTAACGCCAAAATTTCCGCCGCTGATCGTGACGTTGTTGTAATGCGTACCGCGCTGATAAGCTTTTGCCTTAAAATTCAGCGTCAGCGTTCCTCCGGCGGGAACGCTCCATGTCCCGATCCAGTTCAGCTGCTGCCCGCTGATCTGCGGATCCGCTGTCGTCAATCCGCTTGACGAGCCGGGGACGTAGGTGAAAAATTCCGGCAGCAGGTCAGTGATGGTTGAAAGCGCAGCATCCACGTTGCCGCCGTTTTGGATCACAATGGAATAATGGACCGTGCTGCCGGCGTTGACCAGCGAATCGGACGTGCTCTTCTGCACAGAAATAAGCGGTGCTTTGATCTCAAAACTGTCATAAGCGTTATAGATACCGGGATGGCGCGGGTCTTCCACCAGGAAGGTGTAAATATCGGGCATGGCCGATAAAGGGATTGTTGTCAGGGAATAATTGGAAAAGGTGCCGAAAGCATCGGTTGTCAGCACACCGCTCCAGAGCAGTGAGCTTTCACTATTAATAATGGTAACGTTGCGCTGGCCGGAATTGTAATAAATGGATGTGGATGCCGGCCAGCCGGAACCGGAAACCGTCAGCGTTTCGTTGCGGTACCAGATACCGGCATTGCTGTTGGGGGCCGGATCGCGGGTATCGTAAATATTTCCATAGGAATCCGGCATGGAAGGCGTATAGTTCACCACGGATGCCAGCGCTTCATCAAAGGTCGTTGCCGTACCGACCAGATCAGTGATGGTATTGGCATCCTCGTTGGTATTGGATCCGTAAACCAAAGCGATGGTACTTTCGTAATAAATATTCCGGGGATATGCTGCCATCTGAAGGGCGGTAAAGGGCACCTGAATATCCAGATAGGTTGCATTGGGAAAATTTGCGCTTGCTGCAGAAACAGTGCGCACATAGGAATTCGTGATGGGATTGCTTATGCTGAAATTCGCATTCAGGTCGGCAATGTTGTCCGGATAGCCGTTCACATTTGGATAGGTCCACAGGATCTCCTGCTTGCCGCCGAGCAGAACAAGCCAGTCAAGATATCCATCCATGTTCATATCCAGCGCGACTGACCAGGCATAGGGACGGAGATTCCCGGGATTCTGCAAGGGCGTGCCGTAAAGCACCATACGAAAAAACAAGCTGCTGGATGTCGCATAATAATATGCGGCTATGCCGTCATTGTCGGTTACAAAATCAGTTGGCGACGGTCCCCCGTCTATGGCATCTGCAGCGTTTGTCCAGTCGCTGGTCAGCATAGGGATCCAGTCGCCGTTCAGCGGCCAGGATTCCTGGGCTGCCAGTCCCCCGAAAGCAAGAAGAAGAAAAAACAGCTTATGCAGAAAACCCGGGGTACAGGATGTCCCTTTTCGTCGCACATATACAGTTGTTTTCAGAGGCATAATTTAAAACCTCTCTCTCCCTGATATAAACCGATAAGAATATAATACATCTTAACTATTTCTTGCAAGAATATTAATTGTAAATTAATATTCTTATTATTCCCTTATTTTTAAAAAAACAATGCGTCATAAGAAACACGGCGCAGCAAGTCTTTTTAGTAAAGGGAAATATAAACTATTTTTTTTCACTGATAATATTATATAATTTTTAATCTCATAGTTCTTAAAAAAATTAAAAACGATGACGCGGTTTTGATATGAATGTTTTTTACGCATTAAATAAATGTTGCCGGAATGACCTTTTGTCAGGCGGGAGAGGGTATTGGATAAATAATTGCATTGAGTCAAATTAATTGCCCCAAATAATTTGAGTCAAATAATTTGCCTCAAATCAATATCAAACCGCCGCTTTTTCGTTTTACCCGGCTCAATTCGGGAACATAAATTTTCTTCAGAATGAAAAAAGCCCTTATTAAAGGGCTTAAACGTATTTTGGCGGAGAGGAAGGGATTTGAACCCCCATGTTTTTCAACGCCCTGATAAATACTGACAAAAACGCATATTAGTTAGCTATAATGCGGTATAATAACCCTTTGCTGTTCCCGTATTGTCCCGCATTGTCCCGGGATATCTCGAAAATGTTGGAACATTTTGGGAACATTTTATTCTTCGAGGTTCAAAATTTGTGTCTTCTTTCACTCCCAATATGGTGTGACTTTCATGCGGGTTATACGGTTTGTGTACACCAAGATGTGTCCACTGCAGAGAGGTTTGTGTTTTTAGGGGTTTTGAGTAGTATTGATGCGGGTTTTGGGGCGAAGTGGGGCCCAATTTCTACCCACTTTCTTACATATAAAGATACTTCTTTTATGAGTTGATGGGATTTTGTATGTTTGGGTATCGAATTAATGAGGTTGATATGAACACCCAGAAAATTGTTTTTCTTTCAATTGTACTATTATTTCTTATCGCCCCTACTTCTGCATCAATTCTTATCGAAAACGGCAGCTATGGAGAAATTTTCCCTGCGAAAAACGGGGATATGCACATTTTGATCAGAAATGATAATTCTTCATATATTTTTTATTCTGGAGGTAGAGTTGTTAAAGAAATTCCTCTTGGTGTAAGCGACAGTTCGATCATATTTGAAACGGCTACTTCCGATGGAGAGGGTGGTGTCTATGTTTTGTATGATGATTTAGCAAATAA
>Ga0265294_10009898_pt1 | contig 10920 bp, 9 predicted proteins | sample MunlanPumphouse3_FD_192504 | JGI IMG/M metagenome (GOLD analysis project Ga0265294, IMG submission 192504) | Groundwater microbial communities from a municipal landfill in Southern Ontario, Canada - Pumphouse #3 | ecosystem: Environmental > Aquatic > Deep subsurface > Groundwater | place...
ATTTAATAAACGTAAAGGAATCCTACACTGGCAAATATCTAAAAGAAAAATTAAAATAAAGAATTATACATATTTTCTAAACACATGAAAAAGATAATTGATTTTATTGTTAAACAAAATAACAGAATAAATAAAGATGTATTCTTACTTGAATTATTCTCGAAAGAATTTACTGACCTAGAACCAGGACAATTTGTAAATGTCAAAGTTGATAATAGTAAAAATGCCTTTTTAAGACGTCCTATATCTGTACACGACGTAAATAAGGAGAAACATCTATTATATTTACTTATTAAGATTGTTGGAGAAGGCACAGCAAAATTATCTGAATTACAAGAAGATGATTTATTGAATATAATTTTACCACTTGGAAATTCATTTACAATACATAAAGATGGGAAATGTCTTTTAGTAGGTGGTGGAGTTGGAATTGCCCCATTATATCATCTTTCAAAAGCTTTATATATTAATGGTTTAAAACCTGATATACTAATAGGAATGCGTAGTAAAGAAGATTTAATACTAGCTGAGAAATTTTCTAAATATGCTAATCTATATTATACCACAGAAGATGGTAGCTATGGTGAAAAAGGTTATCCTACTAATCATTCAATACTAAAAAATAAATATGATCATATACAATGCTGTGGTCCACTCCCTATGATGAAAGCTATAGCTAATTATGCTTATAAGAATAAAATTGATTGTGAAGTTTCTTTAGAAAATATGATGGCATGTGGCATTGGAGCTTGTTTATGCTGTGTAAACGATACTAAGGAAGGTCATAAATGTGTGTGCACCGATGGTCCAATTTTTAATATAAATACTCTAAAATGGCAAAATTAATAACTAATCTAAATGGATTAAAGTTAAAAAATCCAATATTAACAGCATCTGGAACATTTGGTTATGGTTTGGAATTTGAGGACTTTATAGATTTAAATAGTCTTGGAGGATTTATAGTTAAAGGCACTACACTTAATCATAGAGAAGGAAATCCTTATCCCAGAATGGCTGAAACAGCTTCAGGTATGTTAAATGCCGTAGGATTACAAAATAAAGGGGTTGATTACTTTATTAAGAATATTTATCCTAAGATTAAAAACTTCAGTACCAATATATTAGTTAATGTATCGGGATCTACTATAGAAGATTATGTATTAACTGCTGAAAAAATTAATGAACTAGATAATATACCTGGTATAGAATTAAATATATCTTGCCCTAATGTTAAAGAGGGAGGAATGACTTTTGGTACAAATTCAAAGTCTGCATCAGAAGTCATTAGTGCCGTTAGAAAAGTATATAAAAAACATCTAATGGTAAAGCTGACACCCAATGTTACAAGTATTAAAGATATAGCAAAAGCAGCAGAAGGAGCAGGAGCTGATTCTGTATCCTTGATAAACACACTATTAGGCATGAGTGTAGATGCTAAGATTAGAAAACCTGAATTAAGTACCATAACAGGTGGACTAAGTGGACCTTGCATTAAACCAATAGCCCTACGCATGGTGTGGGAAGTAGCTCACGCTATCAATATACCAACAGTAGGTTTAGGAGGTATTATGAATGCTACTGATGCTATAGAATTTCTCTTAGTTGGAGCTAGTGCTATACAAATAGGAACTGCAAATTTTATTGATCCTACTGTAACAACAAAAGTAATTAAAGGGATTAATAAATATCTAAACGAAAATAATTTCTCAGACGTATCTGAAATAATAGGTTTAATTTAAGTTTAAATTATATATAACTTATACAACTATATAACATTGAATATATTCCGAAAAGTTGAATATTTAAATATTTGCTCTAAAAAACACAATACATTTACCTCAAAGTATTCTTTAAGTCTATTTTGAGGTAAAATTTTCTACAGATCCATCATCATAAACAACGATAACCATTTTAACTTGTTTTCGAGTAGATATATCATCTCCATTTACAATTTTTTTAACATCATCACCCAAAATATTCCTTGAAACGTTGGATGGTATATAACTATCCAATTTATTTTTTACTTCATTATCACTATTGTCCAAATATCTTTCATTTACAGATATATTATCTTCATTTTTACCTGAGCTATTTTCAAGTTCTTGCGAAGTATACATATTTCCTTGACCATTAACCAACCAATTTAGATTTAAATCTGGAAAAGCATTACTAAGCTTTTGTAACACATCAAAACCAGGTCTTCTCCTTCCATTTATTATGTGTGACACAGCTGAAGCATCTATACCAATAATCTTAGCAGCTCTCTGAGCATTTAATCCTTTTTCTTCTAGAATTTTCTTAAAACGATCTTGCATAATAATTAATTAAAATTAGTCACTATCTATTCTAATTACAAATGTAATATTTTTATTAGAAGCAACAAAAAATCTGTCATGTTTAATTCTTGACAAACGTCACTAAGCAAACATGACAAGCTGAATACTATTGTAACCTCAGCTTGTAGCTATTTTCTCTTGTAAATGACTACTGTAATAATAGCAACCCGTCATGCTTAATTAATCACATTAACAAAACATACTTAACCGTCTGGTAACCAAGAGGTATACCCTGTGATTACATCCATTACATTACAGTTGTATTCTTAGGCGATATTAAAATTGCATTATCTCCAACTTTTGTTATACTGTCACTTCACTTAAAAAGCATATCACCTTGATATACTACATAATACTTTATCACAATCCTATGTATAAGATAGCTAAAGAACCTCTTGTAAATAATTACATTCGTAACCAACATATCATAAGCAATTGCGACTAGTCCAGTGATTAATAAAGATGACATTTGTACATATATCTATTTTAGTCACGTTTCAGATCTCCTCGGCAAAACAAGCGTCTCTTTTTATCTTAGACGTGACAATTGTAATGTGCAAGGTGATTATACATTAAAATTACTGTGAATGGCTTATTTGCTAACAACTTTAGTTGTGTACTACAACTAGAAGATTTTAAGAATAATGATAAATTCTATAAAGAACTACCCCAAATATTAAAAAACTATCATAAAAATCATTTTTTATGATATAAATTCAAAATAATTGGTATGATATAAATTCCAAATTAGGAGAACATAGAAAAGTTTTGGTTAAAGATACTTAGATAGATATAAAAACAATGATCTATCCTACACAAAAATTTAGAAAAGTAATAAATTCTCCCTAGACTTACTTAAAATATGTATAAATAGGATTTATCTCTAGCAACTTATAATATGCTAGTATCTCTTCCCTATTATCTCGCTAGCTATTATAGCTCTACGAGCATCAAAATCATCTAATAGAGACTCTTCCTTGTCGTCATAATTAAAATCATCTATATTAGAATTCAAAAGAGAAGGTCCAATTTCATCATCATCTTCATAGTCACTCATATTATCTAGAGTAATATTCATCAAAGAATCTGAGTCATTGATAATAGACATCTCTTTTGAGATGTAATCTGAACTAGCATTACCTGAAATGTATTTTTTAGAAGCTGTGTCATCTACATTAATCAGTTTTGATAAATTATCAACATTCGCAACACCCCTACTGCTTTCCCCTGTAGAAGAACCAGTATTCGCACTATTTTCAGAAGGGTCTAAATCCATATTTTGAGGCTCATCTATAAAATCAAATGGACTCTCAGACCTAGGATAATATTTGTTATTTGAACTTATTGAAGATGTGAAATCTGTTTTTGAATGGGACTTTTCATTATTTATAGAATTAAACTGAGCTTTAACCTTACTTTCTTCACCTGTATCATATTCTGACTCAAGATCATTAAAATCAAAATTATCTGAATTTATTTCATCAAGACTTTTCAACTCACCAATATTAGGCATGTTAGATTTTCCCCCTTCTTCATTTGGTTTATGCACTAATAATTTTAAGATTCTATTAAAGATGAATAAACCTATTATACCTATTATATAGTATAGACTTCCATCGCTTGCATAAAAAACTTCATTCATAAACTATCAGTTTTATTTAGATTTCTATTTTCTTTTTCAAAAATATATAATTTTTAAATAGAATACAAATTTTCTATGAATTACATTACATTTTTATTAACTTTGCATTGTATAATATGCATTATATAATGCCGACTTATCAAGATTCAAATAAAAATCCAAAATTGTTGGTAAATTGATTGAAAACTTTATATAAATTTTAAGAATATATGACAAAAAAAGCACTAATAAGCGTTTTCGACAAAACAGGTATTGTTGAATTTGCCAAAGAGTTAACAAACTTGGGTTGGGAAATAATTTCAACAGGTGGTACAGCAAAAGTCTTAAAAAAAGAAGGACTAAAAATTTCGTACATTTCAGATTTAACTAAATTTCCTGAATGTTTTGACGGAAGAGTCAAAACACTACATCCTAATGTTGAAGGTGGGATTTTAGCTATTAGAGACAATGAAAATCATCAAAAACAAATGAAGAAATTAGGAATAGAACCTATAGACATTGTTGTCTGCAATTTATATCCATTTAAACAAACTATTCTTAAAGAAGGAGTTTCTCATGAAGAAATTATTGAAAATATAGATATAGGGGGACCTACTATGATTAGGGCTGCAGCTAAAAATTATAAATTTGTCACTGTTATTACAGATCCTAAAGATTATATGAAGGTAATAAAAGAATTGAAGGAAAATAATTATACTTCTGCTGAAACGAAAGAATTTCTTGCAGCAAAAGTTTTTATTCATACATCTAATTATGACAGTTTAATTGCAGACTATTTTAAAAGTAAATTAGATATAAAAATACCTGAAACTCTGACTTTAACATATGAGAAAAAACAAGATTTAAGATATGGCGAAAACCCACACCAAACTGCTGCTTTCTATACATCAGTAGTAGGTATAGAAGGTACTCTTGCTAATGCTGTCCAAATTCATGGTAAAGAATTATCATACAACAATATAGGAGATACAGATGGAGCTCTTGAAGCTCTTAAAGAATTTACAGAACCAACTATTGTGGCTGCTAAACACGCAAATCCTTGTGGTGTAGCTTCTGCCAATACAATTTCTGAAGCATTTCAAAAAGCATACAACGCCGATCCGATATCTATTTATGGGGGTATTATTGCTTCAAATAGAGAAATTGACAAAGTTAGTGCAGAACTTATGTCGAAAGTATTTCTTGAGGTTATTGTAGCTCCTTCTTTCACTAAGGAAGCTGAAGAAATTCTGAGTAAGAAAAAAAATATTAGATTATTAGTATTAGAGGATATACTTTATGTAAACAAAAAAGCATTTAAAGCTAAAACGGTTTTAGGTGGATTATTAATTCAAAATTTAGATACAGTTCTTTTAAATGAAGATGAACTAAAGATTGTAACAGATCGTAAACCATCTGAGAAAGAAATGAATGATCTAATTTTTGCTCTAAAAGTTGTAAAACATGCTAAATCAAATGGAATTTCTATAGTTAAAGATCTTTGTACTACAGGTGTCGGTCCTGGACAAGTAAGTCGTATTTGGGCTTTAGAAAATGCTATTAGACAAGGTGGAAATAGTATTGCAGGGAGTGTAATGGCTTCTGATGCATTTTTCCCATTTTCAGATTGCGTGGAAACAGCCCAGAAAGCTGGAATAACTGCTATAATTCAGCCAGGAGGTTCTATTCGAGATAAAGAATCTATAGACACTGCTAATAAATTTGGCATTGCTATGGTATTTACAGGTATGAGACATTTCAAACATTAATCTTTATACAATAAAAGTATGAGTCTTTTTTCATTTTTGAACAGAGAAATAGCGGTAGATTTAGGTACCGCTAATACCCTAATAATATGCAATGACAAAATGGTTGTCAATGAACCATCTATAGTGGCCATAAATAATAAGACAGAAAAAGTTTTAGCTATAGGCAGTAAAGCTCTTTCTATGGAAGGTAAAGAACCACCTAATATTAGAACAATTAGACCACTAAGAGATGGAGTTATTGCTGATTTTAATGCTGCTGAACAGATGCTTAGAGGACTAATTAAGATGGCTAATGTTGGCAGTAAGTTATTTCCTGTATCTTTAAGAATTGTTGTATGTATACCTTCAGGTAGTACAGAGGTTGAGATACGTGCTGTTAGAGATTCCTCTGAACATGCTGGGGGTCGAGATGTATATATGATTTTTGAACCTATGGCTGCTGCTCTAGGTATTGGTATTGACGTCGAAGATTCTGACGGAAATATGATAGTTGATATAGGTGGTGGTACTACAGAAATAGCTGTAATTTCATTAGGCGGTATAGTTGCAAATTGTAATAGATCTATTCGCGTTGCTGGTAATGACTTTAATGATGATATTATGGAATATATGCGTCATCAACACAATATAAGAGTTGGTCAATTTACTACAGAAAAAATAAAAATTAATGTAGGTTCTGCTACTACAGAATTAGATGAGCCTCCAGCCGATTATATAGTACAAGGACCTAATAATATGACTTCTCTGCCAGTTGAAGTACCTGTATCATACCAAGAAATAGCTCATTGTTTAGATAAATCTATTTCAAAAATTGAATTAGCTATACTAGCTGCTCTCGAAAATACTCCATCTGAGTTATATTCTGATATTGTAAATCATGGTATTTATTTAACTGGAGGAGGTGCATTACTTCGAGGCTTAGATAAAAGATTAGAAGCAAAATTTAATATCCCCTTTCACGTTGCTGATGATCCATTAAGAGCTGTTGCAAGAGGGGCAGGAATTGCACTTAAGAATGTAGATAAGTTTTCATTCTTAATGCGTTAAGATAAATAAAACAGATATGATTTTTTGATGTGAATTCACTCTACGTGGTGTTTTAATGAAATCATAAGGAATATAGTTTTATGTATTTCCTCAATCTGTTTTATAAATTTATCGATAACGAAAAAAAATTAAACGTATGAAAGAGATTTTTAATTTAATTTTAAGATTTCAATCAACACTGATATTTTTCGTGTTAGAGATAATTGCATTATGTCTTATCGTTTCAAACAATGACTATCAAAATAGTGTTTTTAGCGATAAGACATCTGCTGTAAGTGGATTTCTTTCAAAAAAAAGTATTTCTATAATAAATTATTTGTCTTTAAAAAATGAAAATTTATCCTTAATAAAAGAAAATATCAAGCTAAAAAATGAGCTAGATAATATAATTATTACAAAAGAAGATACATTATTTCAAAAATTTAATTCTACAAATTATTTTTATAGAACAGCTAATATTATAAGTATATCTTATAATCGTAGCCGAAATTATATCATTATAGATAAAGGTAAAAAAGATGGAATATTACCAGAAATGGCAGTTGTATCTAACCAAGGAATAGTAGGCGTAATTAAAAGCACTAGCAATAATTTTTCAATTATTATACCACTAATTAATTTATCTCTAAAAATATCAGCAAAGATTAAAAAAAATGACTATTACGGTACATTGCAATGGGGAGCTAAAAATTATCGATATTCTAATCTTGAAGATATACCATTTCACGTCGATGTAAACAAAGGAGATACAATTGTTACATCTGGTTTTTCTTCAATATTTCCCAAGGGTGAATTGATAGGATTTGTTGAGAAAGTTGAACATAAAACTGCCAATTTTTTAAAAATAAAGGTTAGATTGGCTAATGATTTTAAAAAAGGTGGTTCACTTTATGTGATAGAAAATCTTAATTCAGATGAAATTAATAAAATAAAGAAAAATAATGAACAATAAATTCTATATACATATAGTGGTTTTAATGCTTATTCAACTATTTATATTGAATAACATTCAAGTAAATCATTACGTTATAGTAAATATTTATATACTTGCTATTTTTATTTTGCCATTTAATATATGTAGAGCTATTTTACCTATAATAGGTTTTGTTCTAGGTTTAATAGTTGATTTATCTATAGGTACATTAGGTATAAATGCTTCTGCTGCAACTTTTATTGCCTTCCTTAGACCACAACTTATAAAATTATCTATAAACCAACCATCCATAAATGAATCTGAATTAAAAAGGTTTAATAATTCTTGGTCTTTTTTAAAATATATATTAATATCTATTTTAATATTTAATACTATATTTGTTTTTATAGAAGCGTTTTCTTTTGAGAATATTTTAAATTCTATTTTAAGAATAATTTTGAGTTCTGTCACTGATACTATATTAATTTCTATATATTATTTTATAGCTTTAAAAGAGAATAACAATAAATTTTAATTTTGAATGAAAAACTACTCTTCTAGAAAAACCTCTATATATATCTTAATATTGATCGTTTGGTTAATTTATGTATCAAAACTGTTTTATATACAGATCGTAGATGATTTCTATGAAAGAAAAGCCATGAAAATTTCTCAAAGGATGAAAATCCAATATCCTGCCAGAGGACTTATTTTTGATCGAAACAAGAAACTTTTAGTAGAAAATCAATCTGCCTATGACTTGCTTGTAACACCTAGACTAGTAAAAAATTTTGATACCACAGAATTAGTTAATATTTTAGGTGTAAGTAAAAATTATTTAATAAAGAGACTTGATAAATGTAGAAGATATTCACCTTATAGATCTTCTATATTATTTTCTCAGATTCCATCTGCTAACTTTGCAAAATTAGAGGATAAATTATACAAGTACTCTGGATTTGATACTCAAACACGTACATTAAGGAAATATGATATCGACAATTCAGGTGATGTTTTTGGGTATGTAAGTGAAATTAATCAAAAAGGTATTGATAGAGACACAGAAAATTACTATCATGCAGGAGATTATATAGGTAAAAATGGATTAGAAAAAAGTTATGAAAAAGAACTTAGAGGAGTAAAAGGACAGTCTATTCTATTGGTAGATAATCATAATAGAATTCAAGGACCTTATAAAAATGGAAAATTTGACAAGCCAGCTGTTGTAGGAAAAAATTTAATATGTACCTTAGATAGCAAACTGCAGGAATATGCTTATAAGTTAATGAAAAATAAAAGAGGTGCAATTGTAGCAATAGAACCTTCTACAGGCGAAATATTAGTCAAAGTTTCCAGCCCTGGTTACGATCCATCATTAATGTTGGGACTAGAAAGGGGTAAAAATTATAACATATTAAGAGATGATCCCAATATACCTCTTTTTGATAGAACGATAATGGCTGCTTATCCTCCAGGCTCTACTTTTAAGATTATTCAAGCATTGATAGGGTTACAAGAAGGGGTTATTACACCAGCATCTAAATTCTCTTGTAATGGAGGTGCTATATTTGCTGGTAGACATTTAAATTGTCACTATCATGTTTCACCATTAAATTTAGTTCAGGGAATACAACATTCTTGTAATCCTTATTTTGCTAATGTATGGGAGAGGATACTAACAAATAAAAAATATAAAAATGTTCGTGAGGCCTATGGAAATTGGAGAAAAATTGTCCAAGGATTTGGAATAGGTAAAAAAATATCTTATGAATTTAGTAATGCTATTAGTGGTTTAGTGCCTACCCAAGAAAGATATGATAAACAATTTAGAACTAAGAGATGGGCCTGGAGTTATATTATGTCATTAGCTATAGGACAAGGAGAACTTTTATTGTCACCTTTACATATAGCTAATATGACTTGCGTTGTTGCGAATAGAGGATATTATGTTTCGCCACACATCGTTCGCCCTCCTAGTGTTGATAAGGCACTCATTAAAAAGCATTATGTTGAAATTGATAAGGAGAATTTCGAACCAGTAATTAAAGGTATGCAGCTAGCTGTAAGCAATGGAACAGCTAAAAGAGCTGCTATTGATTCTATAATAGTATGTGGTAAAACAGGAACAGCACAAAATCCCCATGGTAAAGATCACTCTATTTTTATGGCATTTGCTCCTAAAGATAATCCCCAAATAGTAATTTCAGTCTACATAGAAAACGGAGGATTCGGAGCTGCTTATGCTGTACCTATAGCAGGTCTTATAATTGAAAAATATCTAAAAGGATATATTTCTACAACAAAGAAAAATATTGAAGAAAAAATGATAAACTCTAACCTAATCGGAGAAAAATGATAAAAACTACTAGTAAAAGAAATGATTTTATAAAAAATCTAGATTGGATTTCTATATTATTATATTTATCTCTATTGCTTATAGGTTGGATAAATATTTACGCTACATGTTATGAAGATAACAATGGTTCTTCTTTTGATTTTTCATTAAAATATGGGAAACAAATAATATGGATAGGTGCAGCACTTATTATTGCCTTTTTAATACTACTTACAGATAGTAAAATTTTTACAACATTTTCTCTCTCTATATATTTTACTATGATGCTCATACTATTATATGTAGTATTTTTTGGTTCAACTGTTCATGGAGCTAAGGCATGGATAAATATTGGCTCTATAACAAAAATACAACCAGCAGAATTTGCAAAATTTGCAACTTGCTTAGCTGTTGCTAGCGTAATGAGTAAGAGAGGTTTTAAAATAATGAAAGTAAAAAGTTTAATCCAAGTGGGAATGGTCATCATTTTACCAATATTGTTTATACTACTTCAAAATGATACAGGATCTGCTCTAGTTTACTTTTCTTTTATACTTGCTATGTACAGAGAAGGTTTACATAGTGTAATTCCTATACTTATATTTTTGGCTATCGTTATTTTTATCTTAGCCTTATTATATCCTCCTCTAACTGTATTAATAATAATCTTATTTCTTTCATTATTTTCGTATATATTTTATAATTCTATAAATAAAAATTTACTTAAAGGGTTAATTTTAATGTGCATTTCTTCTTTTATGTTTTGGACATTATTTTATTTGCTTAAGATAACTATATCTTGGTATAGTATTTTGTTACTCTCATTTGCTATTTGTTCTATTTTTGCCATACATTGTGCGTATAATAACAAAAAATCGAATATATTATTAATCATATTG
>Ga0265294_10009899_pt1 | contig 10919 bp, 10 predicted proteins | sample MunlanPumphouse3_FD_192504 | JGI IMG/M metagenome (GOLD analysis project Ga0265294, IMG submission 192504) | Groundwater microbial communities from a municipal landfill in Southern Ontario, Canada - Pumphouse #3 | ecosystem: Environmental > Aquatic > Deep subsurface > Groundwater | place...
GGAATTAGTTATAAAGGTGATTTTACTTTATATGAATATCAATATTCAACTATTGTTAATACTAATGCTAAATCTTTTAATTATCAAAATAATAAAGATGGCATTATTATTAATATCAAAAAACCTATTGATGCTTTTAATTTATACCCAGAGTTAAATAATTTAACAATCAAATTTAAAACTAATCATCAAGTTATAAAAAATACGGCTGATGATATAGTTGATGATGTATATTATTTTTATTTAAATAAAAATAATTATCAAGATAAAAAGATAATTATAGAATTAAGTAATGATTATAAAACAACATCTAATGATGCTTTAGAACCTGATGAAGACGGCTATTTTAATAAAAACACATTAATATTAGTTTATTCATTAATTGGGATTATTATCTTAATATTTGGCGTAATAGTCTATATTAAAGTTAGAAAATATAATAATTAGTAGTGGAAAAATATCTAAAAATATAATATAATACATGTACGAGGAAATATATGAAATTAAGAGTAACATCTAAAGATTTAATGATCTTTGCAATTTTTTGTTTCTTTCTGCTTTATTTAAGTGCAATAGCAGTATTAAATGTTACCTCACTTTTAAATGAAGGAGTTTTTTTTGGCTTGGTTCCTTTTGCAGCTTTTGCACCTCCATATTTAGGGGCAACTATTGTTGTATTTGTGGCAGTCATAATCTCGATATTTGTAAGTGTTTCATCTTATATTTTTGATCGAGAAAAAGGTATTGGACTAAACTTTGGTGAAAAAGAAGTAAAGGGATATAGTAGATGGTCTAAAGACAATGAAATAAAAAATGCTAAAGATGTCGATAAAATAAAAGTATCAGATTCTGATACTAAAGCAGCAGGGGTACCCTTAATTAATAATGGTAAAGAAATGTGGGTTGATAATGGTGAAAATCATACTATTGTTATTGGGGCAACTGCAAGTGGTAAAACGACTGCTGTCGTAGATCCTTTAGTCCAAAGTTTAGCTAAAGCTGGCGAAAGTATGATTTTAACTGATCCTAAGGGAGAATTATATCGTAATCATAGTGAGATGTTAAAAAGTAAGGGTTATAATATAATTGTTTTAAATTTTCGTAATCCTAGTCTTGGAAATGCTTGGAATCCTTTAACATTACCTTATAAATTATATAAAGCTGGTAATACAGATAAGGCAACTGAATTGTTAGATGATGTTGCCCTTAATATATTAAGAGGAGCTAAAACAGATGATCCATTTTGGGAAAGTAGTGCAGCTGATTACTTTTCCGGATTATCTTTAGGTTTATTTGAAGATGCAACTGAAAAAGAAATTCATTTAAATTCAATAAGTTATATGTCAACAGTTGGTGAAGAAAAATTTGCTACTAGTGATTATATTAAAGAATACTTTTTATTAAAAGGTGAATCTTCTAGTCCTTATGTTTTTGCTTCAAATACTATAAATGCTCCTAATGAAACAAAAGGTGGTATTTTATCAGTATTTAGACAAAAAATTCGTTTATTTTCATCTCGAGAACAATTATCAGAAATGCTTTCTTATAGCGATTTTGATATCCGAGAAATAGGTACCAATAAGACAGCTGTTTTTATGATAATTCATGATGAAAAAACTACTTATCATGCTTTAGCAACTATTTTTATTAAACAATGTTATGAAACATTAATTGATGTAGCTCAAGAAAATGGTGGTAAATTACCATTTAGAACTAATTTTATTTTAGATGAGTTTGCTAATATGCCACCACTTAAAGATGTTACTGCTATGGTAACAGCAGCAAGAAGTAGAAAGATAAGATTTACCTTTATTATTCAAAATTTTGCTCAGTTAAATGATGTATATGGCAAAGATGATGCTGATACTATAAGAAGTAATTGTGGAAACTTAATTTATTTAATTACTACTGAGCTTGCTGCTCTTGAAGAAATAAGTAAATTATGTGGGGAAGTAAAATCTAAAGAAAAAGAGAAAACTTCTTCAACACCACTTATAACGGTAAGTGATTTACAAAAAATGAAATTAAATGAAGTCATAATTTTAAAAAGTAGATTAAATCCCTTTCGAACTAAATTAACTCCTAGTTATGAAATAGATTGGGGCTATAATTTTGCCAGTGGTACAATTGCTGAAAGAAAAGTAAGTCAAATCGAATTATTTAATATAAAAGATTTTGTCAAAACTAAAAAAAGAAATAAATTATTTGAATCTTTAGAAAATTTTGAAAAGAATAATGAAGTAACTACTAAGAATGTTTTAAATCCTATGTTTACCAAAGAAATAAATAATGAAATAGAAGATGATAAAGAAGTTATTAATATTCAAGAAGAAAAATCTACTCCAATTATTTCATTTAATCCTTTAAATGAACCACTAGATGATTTTAAAGAAGAAATAAAATCTGAAGAACCTAAAATAATGAACAATATTCCTGATGTTAAAGATCAACAATTTAATATTGAAGATTTAATAAATAGAATTGATGCCAAAATTCTTGAACTTGAAAAAGAAGAACAAGAACAAAATAAAAAAGAAAATATCAATGAAGAAAATGATGAATATGATAAATTAGAAAATACGATTTATGAAAAATTCGATGATTTTATTAAGACTTCAAATAATGAAGAAACTAGCGATCCAGTAATAAATGTTGATGGAGAAAGCGTAATAGTTGATAGCAATAATGTAACTGATGATCAGTTTTACGATGATTTCTTTACCGATTCAGAAAGATAAACTCAAATATGTTTATCTTTTTTTTATTATTCATATATTATATTATGAAAATATTAAAAAAATCAGAATATCATAATGAAGGTATTTTTATTAATTTAGATATCGTATATGATCCTTATCAAAATTTACTTAATAACCATAATATACATTTGAATAAATCAAAAAAATATTATTTTTATTGTAAAAAAGGAATTAAAAGTAAAAGAGTAACGGCAATATTAGAAGCTTATGGGTATGATGTAACTTTAGTAATTGATTAATTCTTTTTTTTAACCTTTTTATTAATTATATTTTATAGTATAATAAAGATGTGATTGATGATGGAATTTTTAAAAAATATCGATGTATTTTTAACTACTTTATTTGATACTATTGGTTTATGGGCACCAATTCTTTCTAGTCTTTTAATTTTAGTTGAATCAATATTACCAATTATGCCTCTAGCTGTTTTTATAACTATTAATTTTTATTATTTTGGAACCATACCAGGATTTTTATTAAGTTGGATATTAACTTGTATTGGTTGTTATATTTCTTTTTTAATCTTTAGACATAAAGTTAAATTTTGGTTTGATAGCAAATTAGTTAAAAATAATGAAGGTAAACTTACTAAGTTAATGATAATTATAAATAATTTAAGGTTTGAACAATTGGTTTTGTTATTAGCTATCCCTTTTACGCCAGCATTTGTATTTAATATTGTTGCTGGAGTTTCAACTATGAGTAATAAAAAATTTATTTGTTCTCTTTTACTCGGTAAAATATTTTTAGTGTTTTTTTGGGGATTTATTGGAACAACCTTTCTAGAGAGTCTCACTGAACCAATAAAATTTTTACAAATAATATTATTATGTATCTTAGCATTTGTAATAAGTAAAATAGTAAATAAAAAGTTTAATATAGATTAAGGAGAAATAATGGAGTATATAGTAATAGCACTTTTAGTAATAATAATTATATTATTAATTATTTTATTAGTAAGAAGAAGTAATAATGAAGAAATAACTTTAAGGTTAGGTAAATTTGAAACTGATTTAACCAAAGAATTAGGAGAGTTTAAATTTGATTTTAGCAAAAGCCTGCAAAATGATTTTAAAGGATTAAATGAAACTATTGAAAGAAGATTAAATTATATTAATGAAAAGGTGAATGAAAGATTAGATGCTAATTTTGAAAAAACTAATAAAACTTTTACATCTATTTTAGAACGAATCACTAAAATAGATGAAGCTCAAAAGAAAATAGATAGTTTGTCAGGAGATATAATTGCTCTTCAATCAGTTCTTACTGATAAGAAAACGAGAGGTATATTTGGAGAAACGAATTTAAATTATATTTTAGATAGTATATTTGGTAAGAATGATAAAATTTATCAAACTCAATACTTACTAAGTAATAAAACCGTTGTAGATGCTATTTTATTTGCACCACAGCCTCTAGGGACAATTGCGATTGATTCAAAATTTCCGCTTGAAAATTATCAAATTATGACTAATACTAAATTAGATAAATCGATAAGAGAAGAAGCTAAGAAATTATTTAAAAGTGATGTCAAAAAACATATTGATGCGATTAAAAATAAATATATAATTGATGGTGAAACAGCAGGAGAAGCTATTATGTTCTTGCCCGCTGAAGCAATCTTTGCAGAAATAAATGCTTATCATAGTGATTTAATTGAATATTCATATAAATCAAAAGTATGGATTACTAGTCCGACTACTTTAATGAGTACTTTAACTATAATTGGGATGATTTTAAAAAATATGGAAAGAGATAAATATGCTAAAATTATTCATGAAGAATTGAATAAATTAAGCACTGAATTTGATCGCTATAAATCTAGGTGGGATAAATTATCAAAAAGTATTAATGCAGTAAGTAAAGAAGCTGAAGAAATAAATATAACCACTGATAAAATCACGAAAAGATTTGCATCAATTAATAATGTAAATTTAGAATTACCAGAAGAATAAAAAAAATTACCTAAGGAGAATATTATGAATTTAATTGATTTTTTAGAAGCTGAAATAACTAAGTTAATAAAAAGTATTGGCTATGAAGATGAAGTAAGATTATTAGTAAGTGGAAGACCCGATTTAGGAGATTATCAATATAATGGGGCTTTTTTGCTTGCCAAAAAATATCATAAAAATCCAGAAATAATTGCTGAAGAGATTGTTAATGAATTAAAAAAAACCAACTACTTTGCTAATTGTGAAAAAGTAAGTTCTTTTATTAATTTAACAATTAGTAATGACCTACTAATTAAGTATGTAAATGATTTAAATAATAATTTAAATATTAATTTTCCTAAATATCAAGAAGAACTTATTTTTTTAGATTATGGCGGAGCTAATGTAGCTAAAGAGTTACATGTCGGCCATTTAAGAAGTGCTAATATTGGCGAGGCTTTAAAAAGATTATTAGTAAGTGTAGGCTATAAAACAATAAGTGATGTTCATTTAGGTGATTGGGGAAGACCAATGGGGCTTATTATTAAAGAAATTCAAGAAATGTATCCTAATCTACCTTATTTTGATAATAATTTTAAAGGTGATTATCCGCAATTTAATGTTATAACTAACATAAGTGATTTAAATAATATTTATCCCAAAGCTAGTTTAAAAGCAAGTCAAGATAAAGAATATTTAGAAGCAGCTCGACAAATAGCTACTGCTCTTCAAAGTGGTCACAAAGGTTATTATGCTTTATGGAAAGGGTTTTATAATATATCAGTTACTGATATTAAAAGAATTTATAATAAATTAAATGCTACCTTTGATTTATGGGAAGGTGAAAGTGATGCTAATAAATATATTCCTGAAATGATGGAATATTTAAAAAGTAATAACTTAACTGAGATAAGTGAAGGGGCGATGATAATAAACGTTAAAGAAAAAAATGACAATCGTGAAATACCTCCGGTTATCTTAATTAAAAGTGATGGTGGAATTCTTTATGATACTACTGAACTTGCTACTTTATATTACCGAGTTAAAAGATTTAATCCTAACAAGATGATATATTTAACTGATATTCGTCAAGAATTACATTTTGTTGGTGCTTTTAGAGCAGCTTATAAAACTAATATTGTTCCTAAAGAAACTAAATTAGAACATTTAGGTTTTGGGACTATTAATGGGCCAGATGGTAAACCATTTAAAACTAGGGATGGTGGGGTATTAAGTTTACAAGGTCTTATTGATTTAGTTACTCTTGAAACAAGAAAATTAATTAAAAATAATATTAAAGAAGAAGATAAAGATAAGTTAGCTGAAGATTTAGCTATTGCTGCTATTAAATATGCTGATTTACTTCCTAATCGAACTAGTGATTATATATTTGATCCCGTTAAATTTAGTGATCTAAATGGTAAAACTGGTTTATATTTACTTTATAGTACCGTAAGAATGAAATCCCTGCTTAAAAAATGTGATGAAGCTAGTATTAAACCTAGTACATATAAAATATTAAGTACTAAAGAAGAAAGAGATATTATTATTAATTTATTAAAAATAAAATCAATAATTGAAAAATCAGTAAGTACAAGAACAATAAACGAAATAGCTGAATATTTATATAAATTAACTAATAGTTTTAATGCTTTTTATGGTAAGCATGAAATATTAACAAATAAAGATAATAGTAAACAGACAAGCTGGATTACTTTAACTAATATTGTTTTAGAAACTAATTTAAAATTATTAAATATTTTAGGAATTAATGTTCCTAATAAAATATAAAAAAATTAACAATTTAGTTAATTTTTTTTAATTATCAGCATAACTATCAAAATAATTTTGAATCAATACTACTGGGGTTCCTTTATCACCACTACCTGATGTTAAATCAGCTAAAGAACCAATTAAATCAGTTATCTTTCTTGGGGTTGTGCCTTGAGATTCCATACAACCAGTCAAATTTTTATTTTTATGTTTTATTTCTTCTTTGATAGCTTTATTTAAATTATCGCCTTTTAAATTAGAAAACTTATTATCGGCAATAAATTTTAATTTTATTTCATTCGGATGACCATTTAAACCTTTAGTAAATGCTGGTGATACTACTGGATCTGCTAGCTCCCATATTCCACCACTAGGATCTTTAAAAGCGCCGTCTCCATATATCATTACTTCGATTTTTTTATTAGTTAACTCTTGCATTTTCTTTTGAACTTCTAAAACTATTTTTTCTCCATTTCTTGGAAAAAGTTTTAAATATTCTTCAGTTGCTTTATTAGATCCTAATAAGCCATATAAAGGATGATAGCCATGATTACTATTTTTTTCATTTAATATTTCTGTTAAATCATAAACATTATTATTTTCAGATAATAATAAATTTTTAGTTCTTTTTCGGGAATGAATATCACAGCATATTATATCGTTAGTGAAATCTAATATTTTTTGAGGATTGTTTGTAAAAATAAAATTAATTTCACAATTTTCATCATTAACTAATTTTTTATAAAATTCAACCATATTAATCCCAGTAAAAGGATGTTTATAATCTTTGAATTTATCATTATATTCTTCTTCTAATATGGTATCTCCTAGATTATATCCTAATTTATATAACTTATCTTCATCCATAATTGAATTACCAACTTCATCACAAGGAAAACTTAATAGCATGGTTATTTTACTACAAGATCTAGCAATGCCTTTTAAAATAATAGAAAATCTATTTCGACTTAATATTGGGTATACTAAACCAATATGCCCTGATTTTATTTTTTTACTAACTTCATTTGCAATATCATTTATATGAACATAATTATTTTCTGAAATTGCAACAACTGCTTCAGTAATGGCAATAACATCATTATCATTAAACTTAAAGTTCTCACTTATACTTGCATCTATTAATGATTTAGTAACTATATTAACCAAATCATCACCTTTTTTAATTATTGGTGTTCTAATACCTCTTACAACAGTACCAACATTTCTCACTTTACAGCCTCATTTCCTTATCTATTATAGCATAAATAAAATTAAAAAAAGAAGTGAATTTGCACTTCTTTTAGCAGCAGTGATCGTTTTCTTTATGACCGCCCCAAGACCAGCCGGCTCCTATAATTATTACTAATAATATAAATAATACTATCCATAAAGCTGCTCCTAATCCATAACCAGAAGTGGTACCAACATAAGTGCCAGGACAGCATTGAGAACCATATCCCATATTTTGCCCACCACTATATCCATAATAATACATTTTTATACCTCCTTTGTATCTACTATAGTTTACTCAAATGGGCTTACTTTTGACATAACTTTTTGTTGTAGGTTAAAAGAAAGTTCTATGATATAATTTTTATAAGAGGGTGAAAAAGTGTTCGGATATATAAAAGGAATCGTAAAAATAATTAATTCTAATAGTATTATATTAGAAAATAATAATATTGGTTATATTATTTTTGTACCTAACCCATATAGTTATAAAATAGATAATGAATATATGGTATATCTTTATAATTTTATTAAAGAAGATGAAAACTCTTTATATGGTTTTAATAGTGAAGAAGAAAAGAATTTGTTTTTAAAGTTAATAAATGTTAAAGGTTTAGGACCTAAAACAGCATTACCAATGTTTGCATCTGGAAGTGTAAAAGGTATAATAGATGCTATTGAAAGAGAAAACATTTTATATTTAAAAAAGTTTCCTAAAGTTGGAGATAAATTAGCAAGACAAATTATTTTAGATTTAAAAGGTAAATTAATTATAATTAAAACAGCTAGTAACGAAAGTGAAGAATTAATAGAAGTATTAGTTGGTCTAGGATATAAATTAGCTGATATTAAAAAAATACTTCCTAAAATATCTAGTGAATTAACAATTGAGAACCAAATAAAAGAAGCATTAAAATATATGTTAAGATAACTTATTGACAAAGAAACAAACGTTCGGTATATTAATTATAATATAATTGAGGAGGAGATTACTTGAAAATAGGAATAGATATTGATGATACAATAACTAATACGATAGAAGAAACTATTAAATATTTAAATATGTATAATCAAAAATATGATAAAAATGATGATGTTGCATCAAAATCTTTTGATTTTTTTGTGAAACATATTGAAGATATTCAAATTAATGTTAAATTAAAACCTGGGGTTAAAGAAGCTTTTTATGAATTAAAACAGATGGGTTATGAAATAATTATTATAACTGCTAGAGGAAGCGAAATAGAGTATCAACATGAAAAAATAACTAAAGATTATTTTAAAAAACATAATTTACCATATGATAAAATATATTTTGGTGATTATAATAAAGGGGACGTAGCTTTAATTGAAAATATTTCGGTATTTATTGATGATCGAGTTTACAATTTAGATGATGTAGCCCAACATGGAGTTGAATGTTTGCATTTTGTAAGTGATATGAATATAAAGTCACCATATAAAAAGTTTGATAATTGGCAAGATATTATTTTGTATTTAAAAAATAGGGGGTAGATATGAGAAGTGAAATTTTGAATAATGAGGAATTAAGTACTGATAATTTTGAAACGAGTTTAAGACCAAAATATATAAAAGAATATATAGGTCAGGGAGAAGTAAAAGAAAATATTAAAGTATTTATTGAAGCAGCAAAAATAAGAGGCGAAGCACTTGATCATGTTTTATTATATGGTCCGCCTGGTTTAGGAAAAACAACCCTTGCTTATATAATAGCTAATGAACTTGAATCTGATATTAAAACGACAACTGGTCCATCAATAGAAAAAACTGGTGATTTAGCAGCGGTCTTATCTAGTTTAGAACCTGGTGATGTTTTATTTATTGATGAAATTCATCGCATGCCTAGATTTATTGAAGAAATATTATATTCAGCGATGGAAGATTTTTGTATTGATATTGTCGTTGGAACTGAAGGATCAAGCAGATCTATTAAAATAGAACTTCCTCCTTTTACTTTAGTTGGAGCAACAACAAGAGCAGGTGATTTATCAGCTCCTTTAAGAGATCGATTTGGTATTGTATCAAAACTTAATTATTATAGTGAAGAAGAATTAACTGAAATTATTATGAGAACAAGCAAAGTATTAGATATGGATATTGATGAAATAGCAGCTAAAGAACTAGCTAAAAGAAGTCGTAAAACCCCGAGAATTGCAAATCGATTATTTAAAAGAGTGAGAGATTTTTCGCAAGTGGAAGGTAAAGTAATTATTGATAAAGAAATAACTAAAAAATCATTAGAACGATTAAAAGTAGATAAATATGGTCTTGATCAAATAGATATTGAATATTTAGATAGTTTAATCAAAAAATTTAATGGGGGACCAGTTGGAGTTGAAACTATTGCTTCATCAATTGGAGAAGAAGTAAGTACTCTTGAAGATATAGTTGAACCTTATTTAATGCAAGAAGGATTTATTAAAAGAACGCAACGAGGAAGAGTTGTAACTGATAAAGCATATAACCATATAAAAGGTGATATGATATTATGAAAGCCTCAAAAAAGAGGTTTTTTATAATTGTTTTAATGATATAATTAAGAAGTGGAGATTAATATGAAAACAGAAGATTATAATTATATCTTAAATAAAAATTTAATTGCGCAATGCCCTCTTAGAAATAGGAGCAATTCTAAATTAATGATTTTAGATAAGAAAACAGGTATTATTGAGCATAAAAGTTTTTATCAAATAATCGATTATTTAAATAAAGGCGATGCTTTAGTTTTAAACAATACTAAAGTAATGCCAGCAAGATTATTAGGAATAAAAAAGGAAACAGGAGCAGTAATAGAAATATTATTACTTAAAAATATAATAGGTAATACTTGGGAAGTATTAGCAAAACCTCAAAAAAGATTAAATAAAGGAACTATTATTACTTTTGGAAATATTTTAATAGGTGAAGTAACTGATCTTAAAGACGATGGAATAACAATTATTAAATTAACTTATCAAGGAATATTAATGGAAGTTTTAGAAAAATTAGGAACAATGCCACTACCACCATATATTACGAAAAAATTAAAAAAACAAGATAGATATCAAACCGTATATGCTAAGGAATATGGATCAAGTGCTGCTCCCACAGCAGGACTTCATTTTACTCCTGAATTACTTAATAAAATAAAAGGTAAAGGAATTAGAATCGTTAATATTACTCTTCATGTTGGTTTAGGAACCTTCAGACCTGTCATGGTCGA
>Ga0265294_10009901_pt1 | contig 10919 bp, 9 predicted proteins | sample MunlanPumphouse3_FD_192504 | JGI IMG/M metagenome (GOLD analysis project Ga0265294, IMG submission 192504) | Groundwater microbial communities from a municipal landfill in Southern Ontario, Canada - Pumphouse #3 | ecosystem: Environmental > Aquatic > Deep subsurface > Groundwater | place...
AGATTAAGAAAATTCTGACAGTTAAAATCCTCTTCTACAATTGTAAATTGTAAATGATTAAATAGTAAATATAAATGACTTCACAGGAAATTCGTCAATCATTTCTCGATTTTTTTGCATCGAAAGGCCACAAAATTGTACCTTCAGCTCCCATGGTTATCAAAGACGATCCGACTTTGATGTTTACCAATGCCGGAATGAACCAGTTCAAAAACATCATACTCGGGAATGACCCGATCAAATATACCAGGATTGCCGACTCACAAAAGTGTCTGCGGGTAAGTGGCAAGCACAACGACCTCGAAGAGGTTGGTCACGACACCTACCACCACACCATGTTCGAAATGCTGGGCAACTGGTCGTTTGGTGATTATTTCAAGAAAGAAGCCATCGAATGGGCATGGGAATACCTGACGGAAGTACTCAAATTAGATAAGGATCGACTCTACGTTACCGTATTTGAAGGCTCTCCATCCGAAGGACTCTCCCGCGATGATGAAGCAGCTGAAATCTGGTCACAGTTCCTGCCGGCAGCACGCATCATCAATGGCAACAAAAAAGACAATTTCTGGGAAATGGGCGATACCGGTCCCTGCGGTCCCTGTTCCGAAATCCACATCGACATCCGCGATGATGCCGAAAGAGCAAAGGTGGACGGACTAACCCTCGTGAATGGTAATCACCCGCAGGTGATTGAAATCTGGAACAATGTATTCATGCAATACAACCGCAAAGCCGACGGTTCATTAGAAGGACTGCCGGCTAAAGTAATCGACACCGGCATGGGATTCGAGCGCCTTTGCATGGCTATTCAAGGTAAAAAATCAAATTACGATACCGATATTTTCCAACCCATCATACACGCAATTGGTAAAATTTGTGGTATTGCGTACGGACAGAATGAAAAAACCGATGTGGCCATGCGCGTTATTGCTGACCATATCCGCACAATCGCTTTCTCCATTACCGATGGACAGTTACCTTCCAATGCCAAGGCAGGTTATGTGATCCGCCGGATTTTACGTCGTGCCGTACGCTATGGCTATACTTTCCTGAATCAACGTAGTGCTTTCATGTACAAACTGACCGATGCGCTGTGTGAAGTAATGGGAGGCGCTTATCCGGAACTGATTGCACAAAAAACACTGATTGAAAAGGTGATCAAAGAAGAAGAAGATTCTTTCCTGAGAACGTTGGAGACCGGAATACGCCTGCTCGACAAAGTGATGGATGAGGCTAAAAAATCAGGCCAAACAGCCATTTCCGGTAAAGATGCCTTTACGCTTTACGACACCTTTGGTTTCCCGCTTGATTTGACAGAATTAATTCTCAGGGAAAATAACTTCACTGTTAACATCAACGATTTTAATGCTGAAATGCAGCAACAAAAAGAACGTGCCCGCAATGCGGCAGCGGTAGAAACCGGTGACTGGGTAATAGTTCGTGAAGGCGACAGTAATTTCGTGGGATATGATTATACCTCTTACGATACGGAGATTCTGCGGTACAGAAAAGTAAAACAAAAGAATCAGGAATACTATCAGCTTGTGCTGTCCAACACCCCGTTTTATGCTGAAATGGGGGGACAGGTTGGCGACAGTGGGGTACTGACCTCAGAATCAGAAATCATTGAAATCATCGACACGAAAAAAGAAAACAACTTAGCTGTACACATCGCTACAAAATTACCGGCTGATGTAACGGCAGATTTTACTGCCAGCATCAACCTGGAAAAACGCCGGGCAACCGAAAGTAACCACTCGGCAACCCACCTGTTGCACGAAGCGTTGCGCGAAGTACTTGGCACACACGTAGAGCAAAAAGGATCCTATGTGAGTCCGGAAAGCTTGCGTTTCGACTTCTCACACTTTCAGAAGATGACCAAAGAGGAAATTCGGGCGGTAGAACGCATTGCCAATCGCAAAATCAGAGAAAATCACCTGCTGCATGAAATGCGTGAAACGCCGATTGCAGAAGCACAGGCTATGGGTGCCATGGCCTTGTTCGGGGAGAAATACGGCGAAGTGGTTCGCGTGATTCAGTTTGGCACATCTACCGAACTTTGCGGGGGAACCCACGTGGATTCAACCGGTCGGATCGGCATGGTACGCATCATCTCCGAAAGTTCGATAGCTGCCGGCATCCGGCGTATTGAGGCTATCTCAGGAGAGGCTGTAGAATTGCTGCTGGACACACAACAAGACATCTTATCAGATGCTAAAGATATCCTGCACAATGCACCCGATATCCTGACAGCCATTCGCAAACAGTCGGAAGAAAATACGGAACTGAAAAAACAAATTGAAGTTTTCAATCAGGAAAAAATCATGCAACTGCGTGATGAATTGTTACAAAAAGCAACAGAAGTAAACAACATCAAAATAGTTCGTTACGAAGGTTCACTTACAGCCGATCAGGCCAAAACACTGGCTTTCCAAATTAGAAACATCCAAAACAACAATTTGTGCTTTGTTGCCGGTTGTGTGCATGAAGGCAAACCTTCATTAACCATACTGTTAAGTGATGATTTGGTAGCTAAAGGACTAAATGCTGTCAATATTGCCCGCGAAGCCGCCAAAGAAATCCAGGGAGGCGGTGGCGGTCAGCCCTTCTTTGCCTCTGCAGGAGGAATAAATCCGGCAGGAATCAAACAGGCCATTGCAAAGGTGTTGTTGTTGGTGGAATAAAACAATTGTTTCTGCAGAATTTTAACATCGTAAAAGGTGTTTGATATTATTAAGACGTTATTATATTAAAACGTTATTAAATATTGTAGAGACGCACGGCCGTGCGTCTCTACGTTTTATTAAATTCAACGACAACGTTTTATTTTTAATTCAATAACAACGTTTTATTTTTTAATCAATAACAACGTTCTATTTTTAATTCAACGACAACATTTTATTTTTTAATCAACGACAACATATTTTTATTTCAATGTCGCCGTTTTAACGCCTATGCGTTTATTTAAAAATTATCGATTAAAATTTATACCTTACACTCAGTGCAACAGCATCAGAACTAAAATGTCCGTTATTTAAGAAATAGAAAATCGGGCGGTAATCGAGCGAGAGTTGTAATGGAATATTGAAATTATATTCAATACCAACCTGACCTGCTACACCTAGATTGAAAGCACTGTTTCGTGTTCCACCAGCATAGCTATAGTCATATAAACCCAATCCACCTCCAACACCAGCATACCAGTTAAAGCCATCTGCTAATGCAGATAAATCCCATACCCATTGGTAAACTCCGGCCAAACCTATCCCAAAATAGTTCCAACCTAAATCTGCTTCCAAACGGTTAGAAGAACCCAAAGGATGTTGATAAGAAATTTCCGCGCCATAACCGCTTAAACCTCCAAAACGTAACCCAATAGCTTTACCATCTACCTGTGCACTCGCAAAACCTGCGAACCCGATAACGAGGGCTGCAATAATAAACATTTTTTTCATAACTTGTAAAAATTTAATAATTAGTAATTAAGAGATATACTTGATTTTAATCTTGCCAATCACCATTCACCTTAATCAATTCAACTAACTTATCTACCGCTTCATCTTCATTGATATTTCTTTCTAAAATTTCTTTCTTTTTATACAAACTCACCTTTCCGCGACCAGCACCCACGTATCCGTAATCTGCATCGGCCATTTCGCCCGGACCATTCACGATACAGCCCATGATGGCAATCTTGAGTCCTTTCAGGTGTGATGTTGACGCTTTCACCCGGGCTATGACTGTTTGGAGATTAAACATAGTTCGACCGCAACTGGGACAGGAAATGTATTCCGTTTTGGTCACACGTACCCTACAGGCCTGTAAAATACCGAAAGCAACCGCATTCAGTTGCTCCACACCAATTGATTTCAACGATTTCTCTTCGTCTTTCTCCAGGAAAATGCCATCACCGAAACCATCGAGAAATAGTACTCCCAAATCAGCAGCGGCTTGAATCTGTAAAGAGGCTAAATCATGCACCACATATTTCCGGCAAAGAATTACCGGGTTCAGCAACTGATTATTCAGCAGGGTATGAAAGAAAGCGCGCATTTCGCCTACCTGATTCTGATGAGTTGAACGCAGTAAAATAATGGTATTGCTTTCCTTTTTCAGACAATCCAGGACTTTTTCATTTAAATCCGGATAGCTGAGCCGGATGAATTTCATTTCAGCTTTATCTTGCATTAACTGTTCTGTTTGTTCAGCAGCAAAAACAGGATAAACAGCGCCGGTCTGACTAAACACCTGATTCTCCTTCAGCAAATAATCCGGAATGGTCGTAAATCCACCATCCCGATTCATCAAAACCACCGGCACCTGATCGCCTCCGATATTCAGAATTTGATTTGTTTTTCTTCTGTTGTATTCAAATACCGTAAATTCAGGCGATGCTGTGGCAATAATTTTGGGATGACCGTTTTTCTGAACGATGTGATCAACCAACTGTCTTGCCACCGGGATTTCAGCTTCAGGCTCTTCACTCAACGAAACGCGGATTGTATCCCCGATACCATCGTGCAACAAAGCTCCGATTCCGACGGCGGATTTTATCCGGCCATCTTCCCCATCACCGGCCTCGGTAACACCCAGGTGTAGCGGATAATGCATATCCTGCTTTTCCATTTCCGACACGAGAAGCCTGACCGCATGTACCATCGACAAGGTGTTCGAGGCTTTCATCGAAATTACCACATCGTTAAAATCCTCTTCACGACATACCTGTAAAAACTCCAGGCAAGATTCAACCATCCCCCGGGGCGTATCTCCCCAGCGATTCATCATCCTTTCACTCAACGAACCATGGTTTACACCTATTCTGATTGCCTTTCCGTGTGCTTTACAAATATCCAGCAATTGCTTAAACCGGACTTTAATCTTTTCATATTCAGCCTGATATTCTTCTTCCGTATAATCAGGAGAATCGCGCCTGACTAATCCGATAAAGTTACCCGGGTTGACCCGCACCTTTTCAACATATTGCGCTGCCACATCGGCAGCATTGGCATTGAAATGAATGTCGGCCACCAAAGGCACATCAAAACCCTGATTGAATAAAGCTTCCCGTATATTTTTCAGGTTTTCAGCCTCCCGTGTACCCTGTGCCGTAAAACGCACAATTTCCCCTCCGGCTTCCACAATCCGGATGCATTGTGCTACTGAATTTTCGGTGTCATCCGTGTCGGTGTTGGCCATCGATTGTACCCTGACTGGCTCATGGCCACCGAGGTAAACTTTGCCAATCCTGACTGTATCTGAATTTCTTCGTTTGTAGTTAAATTGATTATACATGCTTTATAATTGAAAAGCAATAATTTTTTTAGTTATTATACTGTAAACATTTCTGAATCGAAAAAGTTGTATTCCCGAATGTTTTTGTCAAAATCTATTTGTTTTGTATCCTAACAGAATCAGGTATTATATTGATTCTTTTTCTGTAATGATCGATAAATAAGTTCGGTTCTGATCTTTCCATAAAGAAAGGTGCATTTTTATCAAAATCAATTTTTGTGGCATCGAACATAAGTCCCGGAATCCCATTTTCTTCTACAGGAATATATTCTTCGCCGTTTTTACTTCGTATATCCATGATCCAATCAAACATGATACTCGGCTCATATACAGAATAAGTCACATAATCAACATTAGGTTCTCCTTCTCCTTCATACCAGCTATCGGTTTTTCTGATAAGCGATTGCTTTACCCTGCGGCCCTTGTTGAATTTTCCACCAATTAATTCCATCGGAATTTTCAATGATAATTTCCATGCTTTCGTATGCTCATCAGGCAATAAATTTACCAAATCCAACAATGCCATACCAAATGCGGTGCATCCAGATCCTTCCTGATGATACCTCGGCCAGAATGCACCTCCGTAAAAATCGGATGGAGCATAATACTCATTCATTTTAGCAGAGTAGCGGGTAATAAATTCAATCATTCGTTTTGCAGCCGACTCACTGATTTTATAGTTGATAAATGCCAGTTTATTCCGTTTTGCATACACATCCAGTTTGTGTTTTAATTCATCGTGGGATTCTATCCTCCCCTGCAATGCAGCACCAATGATTGCAAAACCTACTTTTTCTTTGAAAATCAAATCCAGCTTTTCCTTCAGCTCTCCGGAGGTTTGAGCTATTAATATCGGTTCTGGCAGTAACGGGGTGTTGAAACCAACAGCAAGATGACCTAATAAATAATTATCATTTATACCAATCGTTTTAAAATAACAACGACGCATGGTTTTATACAAAGAAGAGGGACTTTCCCAGTTTAAGGGATACAAGGTCGGCATCACGTAAATCGTAAATTCATGTGAATCAGAGCTTTTCTTTTCCTGCTCATCCGCGGGTAAATCAAACCGGATAAAAATGAAGGCAATAAAAATACAAAGACGAAGGTAGCAATACATAAATACTGAAGTCTTTATTAATTCTGTTAAACGCTCGCAAAAATAAACAAATTTAATTAATTGACATGAAACTCTGCCTATTTTTGAAGAATAATTCAGGAGTCGTTTCAATTTCAATTTTCTATTTATTTCATTCACAACATAATTTATACAAATCTGCCATCCCAGAAAAGGGACAGTTAGGACTAAATGCGGATAATTATCAAAGACAATATATTATTTTTGGAGTGATTCTTACCAAAACTAAGAAAAAAGCATTAACTTTGCAGCGTTTTTAAAATTGTATATTTATGCGTTTTCGACCAAAACTATTTGAGGTTTTCAGAAACTACTCAAAAGAACTGTTTTATAAAGATCTCATGGCTGGTATCATTGTCGGTATCGTTGCCCTCCCTCTCGCCATTGCCTTTGGTATTGCATCCGGCGTTTCACCCGAACAAGGTTTGTACACCGCCATCATTGCCGGATTTATCATTTCGCTTCTGGGAGGGAGTAAGGTGCAAATTGGAGGACCGACGGGTGCATTTATTATAATTGTTTACGGAATTGTGCAAGAATTCGGTATAACAGGATTGGCTATCGCCACCATTATAGCCGGCATCATGTTGGTATCGATGGGACTGCTGAAACTGGGCGTAGTCATCAAATTCATACCTTACCCTATTGTCGTGGGATTTACCAGTGGCATCGCACTTACTATTTTTGCCACACAAATCAAGGATTTATTCGGGATGAGCATAGCATCAGTTCCGGCAGATTTTATCAGCAAATGGGCAGTTTATGCCAACCATTTACATACGACAAATTTTCCGGCTTTAGCAATAGGTATTCTTACCATTATCATCATTGCTGTTACTCCGAAATTCTCAAAAAAAATCCCGGGTTCGCTTATCGCTATTATTTTAATGACCCTTGTCGCATTTGTTTTACGGGAATACGCGGGTCTGACTTCTATCGAAACCATTGGCGACAGATTTAGCATCAACGCGACCTTACCGAAGGCTGAAACTCCGGTAATTACTTTTGAAATAATACGAACCCTTATGCCGGCAGCATTTACCATTGCAATACTCGGTGCTATTGAGTCGCTTCTTTCGGCAACTGTTGCTGATGGGGTTATTGGCGACAAACACCACTCCAACACCGAATTAATCGCGCAAGGTGTTGCCAATATCATCACGCCTATTTTTGGAGGTATTCCGGCAACGGGAGCCATAGCCAGAACTATGACCAACATCAATAACGGCGGACGAACTCCGGTAGCAGGCATTGTTCATGCAATTGTCTTATTGCTGATTTTACTTTTTCTCGGGAACCTAACTAAACACATTCCAATGGCTTGCTTAGCTGGGGTTCTAGTGATTGTTGCTTACAACATGAGTGAGTGGCGCACCTTTAAATCCTTACTGAAAGGTCAAAAATCAGATGTTGCTGTCCTGATTGCTACTTTTCTCCTGACAGTTATTTTTGACCTGACGATAGCAATAGAAATCGGACTGGTTTTAGCTGTCGTACTTTTCCTGAGAAGGATCTCAGAATCGACTCAAATTTCCATCTTCAAACACGATGTTGAAGAAGCCGAATACATCGAAGGAAACACTGAAGCTGAGAAACTCATATTACCCAAAGGGGTTGAAGTGTATGAAATTGAAGGTCCTTTCTTTTTCGGCGTTGCCAACAAATTCGAAGAAACAATGAAAATGCTCGGAGACAAACCGAAAGTGAGAATCATCAGAATGAGAAAAGTGCCGTTTATTGACTCTACAGGTATGAATAACCTGAATAACCTTATCCGGATGTCCACAAAAGACAAAACAAAAATACTGCTCTCGGGGGTTAACGAACAAGTGCACAATGCCCTTGAAAAAGGGGGAATCGGAGAAAAAATCGGAAAAGAAAACATCTGCAACAATATTACCGAAGCGTTGAACCGCGCAGAAGAAATGATAGCAAAAAATAAAAAATGTTGAAAATTTGATTTTTCCGATTCATTTAACTATTTTTGTCTGGTATTTTAAAAAAAAGATGACAAATCGTTACGAAGAACTTATAAACGCGTTTGAAATAAAACTGCGAAAATTAATTTCGGAGTATCAGTCATTACAGGCTCAAAACAATAAGCTGCAGGTGGAACTCGCACAGAAACATGAAAGTCTGATTTCTGCCCATGGTGAAATTTTGGAGCTGAGAAAAAAAAACGACCACTTGTCATTGGCTAACGAGCTGGGCGGATCGGGAGAAAACCGGACTGAAGCAAAAAAGCAAATTGACAAATTGGTGCGGGAGATTGATCAATGTTTGGCTCTTATAGATGAATAGAGCATATGAACGACGATATTTTTACCATAAATGTACAAATCGGAGGCTTTCCTATGGCACTTCGGATTCCTCGTAGCGATGAGGAAATCTACAGGAGAGCTGAAAAACTGGTTACCAAACTAACTGAAGAATTCCATCATAAGTACAATCAACGTGCTTATGAAGATATCCTCAAGCTGGTTGCATATCAGTTGGCCGTGAAAGTTTCAAAAAATGAACTGAAAGAAGATACAACTCCTCTTGCAGAAAAAATAAAACTGCTTGAAAAAGACTTGGATGCTGTATTGAATCAGAAATAAATTTATCGTTTAAATCAATCATTCCCGCATGTCATCATGGTTTTTTCATGTTTGACATGCGTTTTTTATATCCGTCTGAAATAATATTTTTGATTAATAATTGCTACACATCAACTTAAAATAAATTTAAAATATGGTATATATCATCATCGGAATTATAGCGTTGGTTATTGGAGGTGGAGGGGTTTACCTGACACTTACCGGTATCCACAAAAAAACCAAACAGGATGCTTTAGCTGAAATAGAGTTACTCAAGAAAGACCAACTCATTGAGGTTAAAGAAAAATTTATTGCGTTGAAAGCTGAGCATGAACAACAGGTTCAGCAACGTAACGCCAGAATTCAGGAAAAAGAAGTTAAACTTCAGCAACGTGAAATGCAGTTGAACCAAAGACAGGGGGAGCTGCAACGTAAATCGAATGAAGTTGAAGCGCTGCGAGAGACGCATGAGCAACAACTTCACCTGTTGGAAAAGAAAAAATCAGAACTCGAACACCTGACACGTCAAGCACAGGAACAACTGGAAAGTATTTCGGGATTATCTGTTGAACAAGCCAAGGAAAAATTAGTTGAGGCATTAAAAGATGAAGCAAAAACCAATGCCATGTCGTACATCAACGACATCATGGAGGAGGCCAAGATGACAGCTAATAAAGAGGCAAAACGTGTCATCATCAATACCATCCAGCGGATATCAACTGAAACGGCCATTGAAAACTCAGTTACTGTTTTCCACATCGAATCCGACGAAATTAAAGGACGTATCATCGGACGGGAAGGACGAAACATCCGTGCCCTGGAAGCAGCCACCGGCGTTGAAATCATTGTTGACGACACCCCTGAAGCCATTGTGCTTTCAGCTTTCGACCCGGTACGCCGTGAAATTGCCCGCTTGTCGCTGCACCAATTGGTAACCGACGGACGGATTCACCCTGCCCGTATCGAAGAAATTGTGAACAAAGTTCGAAAGCAAATTGAGGAAGAAATTATTGAAATAGGGAAACGTACCACCATCGACCTGGGAATCCATGGATTGCATCCTGAATTAATCCGTATGGTTGGTAAGATGAAATACCGTTCGTCATACGGACAAAACCTCCTGCAACACTCGCGTGAAGTTGCTAATCTCTGTGCCACCATGGCTTCCGAATTAGGACTAAATCCTAAAACAGCCAAAAGAGCCGGTCTGTTGCATGATATTGGTAAGGTGCCTGATGACGAGCCGGAATTGCCGCATGCTATCCTGGGAATGCGCCTGGCTGAAAAATACAAGGAAAAACCCAACGTTTGCAATGCTATCGGAGCGCACCACGATGAAGTGGAAATGGAAACATTGATTGCCCCTATTGTTCAGGTTTGTGACGCCATCTCCGGCGCTCGTCCGGGTGCACGTCGTGAAATTGTGGAAGCCTACATCAAACGCCTGAAAGACCTCGAAAACCTGGCTGCTCAGTATCCGGGAGTTGTGAAAACATATGCTATCCAGGCAGGTCGCGAATTGCGCGTAATCGTTGGAGCCGACAAAATCGACGATAAAGAAACAGAGTTGCTGTCATTCGACATCGCCAAAAAAATCCAGGATGAAATGACTTATCCGGGACAGGTTAAAATCACGGTCATCCGTGAGACCAGGGCAGTAAGTTACGCAAAATAATAAAAACAAAAACTCAAAAAGAGGTGAACGGATGTTGACATGATGCTAAAGTTCACCTTTTTTATATCCAGGTTATTTATTATCTTTGTCGCTTGAATTAACAAAAAATGGAGATTTTTAGCTAATATTTTTTCAAAGACACTTTCAGGGGCTGTTTGGTTTTGACAGCAGGCAGAAAGGATAAGTAAGCATGTCGAGCGGGGTGAAAACGGCTCGTAAATCACGGTTCACA
>Ga0265294_10009902_pt1 | contig 10919 bp, 5 predicted proteins | sample MunlanPumphouse3_FD_192504 | JGI IMG/M metagenome (GOLD analysis project Ga0265294, IMG submission 192504) | Groundwater microbial communities from a municipal landfill in Southern Ontario, Canada - Pumphouse #3 | ecosystem: Environmental > Aquatic > Deep subsurface > Groundwater | place...
ACCAATGGAGCATCTTGTGCTTCACTTGCTACCGATCGAGGTGGCGGAACCATTGTGGCTTCTAATATGAAACTAGAAACTAATGGTGCTGGTTCTCCGCTTGTTTATTCCACTGGGTCCATTGCAGTTAATACCTCAACTGGCGTTGCTAATGGCGCTCAAATGGTCGTAGTTGAAGGTGGGTCTAGTGCTAGTATTAATAATTCTACTTTCTCAGCAACTGGGACTGGTAATAGAACGGGTACGAGTGAAAGTGATTCAACATCCCATGTTATTGATAAAGCCGGAATCTTTATTTATCAAAGTTTCTCGGGTGATGCTTCTTCCGGAACTGATTACTTCAGTGCCACAGGATCAACATTTACAGTCACAACAGAGGGAGTTCCTATGTTCTTTGTTACCAATATCACTGCTTCGATTATTTTAGATGGTAATACCTTTAATTCAGCCAGTTCCAGTGATTATTTCTTCATTTGTGAAGAGACTGACCAATGGGGTAGTAAAGGCAGTAATGGTGGTAAAGCCACAGTCAAACTAACTTCACAATCAGTGGAAGGTGAAAAGGCTTTTGTTGGGACATCATCAAGTTCCTTATCCTTCTCCGCTACTGATTCATCATCAACTTCTATCACCTTTGTTAAAGAAGGTTGGTAATAAAAACGCACCTAGTAACAACTGGGTGCGGTTTTGTATATTTAGCGTTGTTTTCTGCTTAACTAACAATCGGGTGTTTTATATGGCTTGTTAAAGAGGATAATCAGCTTTTTAATGGATACTGTAAATAGACATTTATTCTGATAATATGCACTTAAAATGTTATGAGAAAGTGGACCTGACTCTTGAATGGCAGGAGAGTAGCTAAATCTATCAACCTTTTGCTTTCCAAGTATTGATATCTTTTGGCCCTTTTCATATTCAATGGTAAAGAAAGAATTGATTCTCTCTTCTGAAAAACCAGAATGAATATATGTAGTCAAAGTCAAAGATTTATCTATTTTTTCTGGTCTAATTTCGTACACCACAATCTCATGTTGATTGCCATCAACTTCATGTATGTTACAGAACTCATTGCCAATAAAGAACTGATTAAGAGTAAAATCAACATCCAACTGATCAGCTATTAAATAGGCATTTTGCCCCTCAAACACTTCATCACTTGGGCATTTTTTGAGTGAGTTCATAATTGATTTGGTCACTGAAGCATCTCCAATATAACCATTACCATGCAACTCCCTTTGTCTGATTGCATATTTAGCTTCTAAGAAGTAGGCTTTGGCTAGGTCCTCATCAACAAATCCATCAATGCCTTCTAATGCGCATCTGCCTTTTCTAATAGCAATATCTGCAAATTTACATAGGTAATCAGCTTGCAACCACCTTTTTTTATATTGAGGATAAAGGGTATCGAAGATGGCTTTAGCATACTTTTTGTTCGTTGTTACACCTTGTCCATTCATCAATAAGTCTGCGACTTTATAATTTGCTTCATCAACATTATCAAGTGCAGCTAGTAGGAAACATTGGAAAGCTTTATCATAGTTTGGTTGTCCACTAGGATTATGGTAACAATAAAGGTAGCCTAGGGTATTATAAGCATAAGCATCTGGTTTTTGGGTTAACTGCCAGAGTAATTTTTCTGCTTCTACATAATTTGGGATACTCCATGGGGTTCCTTCATAATCCCAATAGGCTCTTACTAATATGGCATCATAATTATTGTTTGCTATTTCAAGATCCAACATTTTATTTATTGCTGGGACATTTTCTTTTTTAATATTATTAGAATCATGGGATCCGGCTAGAATGTTAATGAAAGCATTTCTTTGAAGCGGAAGAGGAGGTTTTTTGTTTCCAGAGTCAAAACGTGCTTTAGCAGCTTTGAGTTCATTAAAGATTTTAATAAATTCATTTTTATCGTTAGTTTGAGCCAAATAACCTTCAAAAGTATAATAGTAAATATAAACTTGATATTCTTCCTTCTCGAAGTTGGCATCACTTAAAATTGGCAGTAAATCTTCATTCTTACCAAAACGAGTTATACATTCGCCTTTAAAACCAGCTAAAGCAGAGACATCTTCAATCGTATCTGACTTATTCTTTGCTAGACAGTTATTTGCAGCGATTATTAAGTCTTTAAGAGTAAGTTCATATTTTTCATCACAGACAAAACCATTATTAGGTAGGGTGTGACCAGTTATCTCTTCGGTTGAAATTTCTCCTTGTAGATATTTGATTACTTCAGTTTTGGTAACATGCCGAATTGGTATTAAAGAGAAGGTTATGTCTTCTTTAGAATAATGAAATGGTTTACAGAACCCGGCTTTGGCGTAACAATAGAATTTTTGTTTTTCTTGAATTAAATAAGTTTTACCCTTTTCAAATTCACGAAACGAATTATCGGCTGTGTACCACATAAAGTCCATATAATTATTACCTCCTTAGTATTCTTACTAATCATATTATACTTTTATCTCATCTCAAAAGTGAATGAAATTATGATTATTCTTTTGTCCTTTCTTTACTTTATGAGTGAAGATGTTATAATCACATTATTGTTAAAGTGAGGACTATGTATGTTAAATCTAATTGAGACTGAGAAGGGTATTAAAGTTATCAAAGATAATTTTGAAAGATATTTAGCAAAAGAACTAGACTTAGTTAGAGTCAGTTCTCCTTTGTTTGTGAATAAAAATAGTGGTTTAAATGATAATCTTAATGGAGTAGAGACCCCAGTTGGTTTCATTCCTAAAGACTTTAAAGAAGAACTAGAAATAGTCCATTCTTTAGCTAAGTGGAAAAGATATGCTTTAGATAAGTATCAAATTCCAGTTAATCAAGGTTTATATTGTGATATGAATGCCATTAGAAAAGATGAAACCTTAGATAATATTCATTCTTTATATGTTGACCAATGGGATTGGGAAAAACACATCAATAATGAGGAAAGAAGTATTAAGTATTTAAAACAAACTGTTAATAAAATCAATCGAGCCATCCTCAAGACTCAAAAGAAGACTTTAATGTCATTTCCAAAACTAAAGCCAATCTTTAGTGGCAAAGTAACCTTTATTACTAGTGAAGACTTATTAAAGTTGTATCCAAAGTTATCACCTAAAGCAAGAGAAACAGCTTTTGCTAAACTACATGGGACAATCTTTATTATTGGAATTGGAAACAAGTTATCAGATGGTCAACCCCATGACTTAAGAGCACCAGACTATGACGATTGGAATCTCAATGGTGACTTACTTGTTTATTATCCTTTACTGAAAGAAGCCATTGAAATCTCTTCCATGGGAATAAGAGTTAATAAAGAAAGTCTAGTCAATCAACTCAAACTCAGTAATAACTTAGATAGATTAAACTTACCATTTCATAAAGCCTTAATGGATGATCAACTACCTTTATCTATTGGTGGTGGCATTGGTCAATCAAGATTATGTTTAGTACTACTTAATAAGAAACATATTGGTGAAGTCCAAGCTTCTTCTTGGTCAACTGAAGAGTTACAACAAACTAAAAAAGAAGGTATAAACCTTCTTTAATAATAATCAATTTATTACTGGAGTGTGAATCATCTACTCAATATTATTGAAGAAACCATTATTGTATTACTTCTGCATACTTAATCGATATAGTCTATCTTTTTTGTGCCAAAACAAACTCATTATGTGATACAATAAAAAAAGATTGGAATAGATGACTATATGTTTGCTTTGATTATCCAAACTTTTAACATGGGGTGGCATTTATGATTAAGTATGTATGCAAGCATTGTAATGATTTGATTTGTCAAACAAGCATATGTCCTATTTGTGGCGCTAGGACAGAAATAATAGAAAATAAGATTTTTTGGTGTGACCATTGCAAAGCTCCATCATATAATGATATTTGTACTCAGTGTGGCTCAAAATGTGATTATATTGGGACTGATCTACGTCCTGTTTTCCCAGAGGAAAGGCTTCTTTTGGAAGTTTTACTTGGGAAGCCCTTTTGTTATGCACATTGCTCTGTGTGGAATGTAGGAAGCAATCGCTATGTCATTGATGGGAAGAAAAAAAGCATACTATTTAAGGAATTAAGAGATAACAATAAAACTGACGATATAATAAATCAAATAAATAAATATAAGGATCAAAACCAAGAGTATGTTAACAATTTTTTACAAACAGAAACCATAAATAACTTTATGAAAATAAATCAAACCCACCTAAATCGAATTGTTTTTGAGGCTTATGAATACATAAGAAAAATATCTGAAAATAAGGCTGAAAATGAAATGTTTGTTAGTTTTAGTGGGGGGAAAGATAGTACTGTGACTAGCCATCTAGTTATGAATGCTTTATCTGGTAAGACAATTATTCATATATATGGAGATACCACTTTAGAATATCCTACTTCCGAGGCATACATAAAAAGATTTAGAAATCAATATCCAAAAGTTCCACTATTAGTTGCGAAAAATAAAGACCAAGAATTTAACAATTTATGTGAAGTAATAGGGCCACCTTCAAGAGTTATGCGGTGGTGCTGTACTGTTTTTAAAACTGGAGCGATTACAAAAAAAATAGATGCAACCTTCAAGGACTCTAAGCAATTGATAACTTTTCAGGGAATTAGAAGAAATGAGTCGGTCTCGAGAAGCAAATACGATAGATCATCTAGTGATTCAAAGATTCAAAAACAATTATCGGTTAATCCAATCATAGATTGGACAGATTTTGATGTGTGGCTATACATTCTTTCAAATAGATTAGACTTTAATGATGCTTATAAACAAGGCTTTTCTAGAGTTGGCTGTTGGTGCTGTCCAAATAATAGTTCCTGGTCAGAATTCTTGGCTTCTATATATATGCATGATGAATACCTTAAATTTAAAAAGATTCTATATAAATTTGCCCAAAAGGTTGGTAAACCAGATTGGCAAAAGTACATTGATGATGGTGAATGGAAAAAAAGACAGGGAGGTAATGGACTTGAGTTTAGTAAGAAGTCTGTTGTTTCATATAAACCTTGTGCTTTGGAAGAAAACACCTACAACTTTGAATTAACAAAACCAATCACAGAGGATTTGTATAAGTTTTTTAAACCATTTGGTAAATTAAATTATTACATCGGTAAAAAAGCACTTAATGAAGTCTATGTTTTAAGTAGAACAGATAATATGCCACTTTTAAGACTGTCCGGCAGAATCGGGACATCGTTACTAAAAATTTCTGTTGTCGGGCATTCACCGTTATTTACGAGTAAAAGAGTGACAGAAGTATATTTAAAAAATCAAATAAATAAATACCAAACATGTATCGGCTGCACATATTGTGAGGCGGTTTGTAAGTATGGCGCCTTAAAGGTATTCAATACTCACAAAGGAGATGTGTCAAATGATTCTATTTCCTATACCATTGATTCCGATAAGTGTGTTGGCTGCCTAGAGTGTGTCAAGCATTTCCCTAATGGTTGCTATATTAATAAAGTTTTAAAAATCAAGAAAGGAACCAAATAACATGACAAATAAGAAACCCTTAAAATTAAAAAGGCATGAAACGTTTTCTATTAGAGAAGGCTGGATTGAAAAAGGTATTAATTATTCAGCAGATAAAGTAGACTGCTTTTCTAAAGAGAACGGGACTCTTGTATTTGGATTGGGTTCTAATATGGTAAAATCCCTTAGATATTGGCTATCTGCAGCAAAATTGGCAACCTTCCGAAACGGTGAAGTCTATCTTTCTCATATTGGGGGATTATTGCACGATTATGACCCATTCTTAAATGATATCTTTTCTTGGTGGATAATCCATTTATTGCTCGTCACCAATGAGAAGGATGCCCCAGTTTTTAATGCCATTTTAAATTTAAATTACTCGCAATTTGATAAAGATTTTTTGAAAGAAAAAGTGTGCAACAAATTAATCGATAATGGTTTTGAAGAAATAAAATCTATGTCATCTCTGGAGTCAGATATCTCTGTTTTCTTAAAATCATATTATTCGTCCGATTATCCTAATCCAGAAGACAATATGAATTGTCCTTTATCTCGTCTCAACTTGTTTTCTTATGATAAAAAGAAAGTTTATACAAGAAAAATTCCTTTATATTCTAAATTAGATTATAGAATTGTTTATTTGTCACTCTTTCTTTGTTGCAATGAGATTGAAAACAAAAAGTCATTTAATGTTGAAGATATATTTGATATGAACAATAGTCCTTTGCGTGTCTTGAATCTATCAAAATCATCTCTATTTAGATATCTAGATGATCTTCAAAAAGAAGGATATCTCCAATTAAATAAAACGGGGGGACTAAATGTGGTTTATTTAAAAGAAATTAAGCCTTTTATTGAAGTTATCCGTTCATATTATGAGGAGGTGAAAAACAATGTACGACCAATATCTAAAAATTAATAAGAGTTTTAAATCATCCGTTAATCTTCAATATGACCTAAATAATGAAGAAAAAATAAAGCAATATATTCCAACAACTGATCTTTGTGATGTTATCAAAAAATATCTTTTATCGATTATTTACAATTACGGAGATAAGTCAACGCTTTTAGCCGGGCCATATGGAAAGGGCAAATCCTATCTAATGTTAATAATAACATTTTTGTTATCAAAAAATAAAAACAAAGATGTATTAAAAGAATTAGTCACTAAAATTAGTTTGATAGATGAAGAATTGGCCCATTTAATATTGGATATGGATAAGAAAAAAATAGACTTTCTACCTGTAGTTATTAACGATAATGAGTCAGATGATTTAAATCAAAGTTTTATGTTGGGTTTGAAAATGGCTTTAGAAAAAAACAATCTTAAAGATAGTATTCCTGAATCTACTTTTTCAGAGTGTTTAGCACAAATAGCTATCTGGGAAAACGACAAAGGCCTTGATTTACTAAACGAATGTGAAAGAAGATATAAAACTAATTTACAGGATTTAAAAAACGGATTGAAATTATACAAGAAGGATGCATATAAAAAATTTCTAAGTCTATTTGAATGCATCAACCATGGCTATAAATTCAATTCGTTAATCGGGAATGATATTTCTAAAATATACCTTTCTGTAGCCAAAGAATTAACGCATCATGGCTATAAGGGCATGTTCGTAATATTTGATGAATTTGGCGTTTTTTTGGAGAATAAAACCATTGATTTTGCATCAAGAATTAATAAAATTCAAAATTTTGCAGAAATGTGTAATTCATCATCTATAGATTCACAGATTCGTTTTTGCTGCATTACTCATAAGGATATTGCTTTATATAAGCATGACCTAAATCTATCTGATGATTTTGAGAAAATAGCAGGAAGATTTACCCAGATTAGATTTGATAGATCACTAGAAGAAAACTATCAATTGATTTGTAATGCAATTGTTAAAAAAGAGGGTTATGCCCAAAAAAGTAAAGAGATTTATATAAATAATTTTGTTTCTCGTTTGAAAAAATCGGGGATAATTTCATCAGATAAACAAGTAGATTATATCATTGCTAACGGATTTCCTTTTAATCCGGTTTCGTTATATGCCTTGACGCGAGTATCAGAAAAAATTGCACAAAATGAGCGGACGCTTTTTACTTATATTTCTGATTCCGATTTATACACTTTCAAATATTTTATCACTAATGAATCAACCGGCCTTCTAAATATTGATGATATATTTAATTATTTTGATAATATCATAAAAAATAATGATTTATATAAATCTATTTATTTTAAAGTTGATGCACTATCTAGAATAGACTTGAAAACAGATCACCATAAAATTTTTAAATGTATAGCAATGATGAAGATTATTAATGATGATGTTCGTTTCAATCCAACTATTGGCAATATTTCTTTAGCTCTTTTCAAGGATGAATCTGAAATAGAAAGGACTATAGAAGAATTGATTTCTGAGAAACTGTTAACGAAGAACATCAATGATAATTCAATTGATTTTGATATTATTGCTGATAGCGAGATAAATGAATTGATTAATAAGGCACTAATCTCTAGTGTTGGTAGTGAACCATTGAGTGTATTGTTGTCAAAATTTGATAAAAATAGATACACAATTTCAAATAAATATAACTATGAATTTGCGATGACTAGATATTTCTATACTATTTATTTGGAATGCTCGAAGTTTAAACAATTATCAAAACTGTCCTCATTGTTTAGCGGAATAGAAGCTGATGGACTAATTGTAGATTTAATTGATGACTCAGGGATAACTATCAATGAAATTCAACAAATTCTTCTCGCAGATGATACAACCTGGGCGACGAGAATTATTGTTCGCCTCCATACAAGCCCTTTTAATAATTGGGCTTTGAATAAATTAAAGAGCTATTTTGCGATTCGAGAACTTTTGGATAATAAAAAGGGAATCTCTGAGTCGGCTTTAGAAACGCTTAAAACATCTCAAGAAAGTCTACAGGAAGAATTGAATGCATATCTATTAGAGTATCATCTTGATGGCATAAATATTAACAAACATGATTATAAGCAACGGGATTTAATTACTAATATCTACAATTCACTAAATGCTTCTTTTTCGCAAACAATTGTATTTAATAACGAACAAGTTAATAAAAACACGATTTCTACTGCCACAACAAAAGCTCGAAACAAAGTGATTGATGGAATACTTGGCTTGGGTTCAATGGATTTTGGCAAAACATCAGCTGAGGGTACCATTTTTGCTAGCTTTGAGCAATCGCTCCAAAAAAAACAGAATATAATTGGAAAAATAAAAAGGATGATTGTTAATAGTAAAAAAGACACAGATGCTTCTAAACTTATAAATTATCTTATTGCTTGCCCATATGGGTTACGTAAGGGAGTTATTCCACTATTCATTGCACGGGCAATTTCTATGTTATCAATTAAGAAAAAAGATAGAGTAGAAACTGTTCTTCTTTACAATGGATCAATGCAAATTGTGTTAAATGCTGCCAATTTAACAAAACTAATGAATGATCCATCTAGATATCACTTCTGTTATCAAGAAATCAATAAACAAAGAATAAAATTCCTTGCTTCCATTGCTCAATTATTTGACATAAAACAAAGTCCTTCGTTTGCTGATGATATAGAGAACATTGTTAGAGAGGTTCGATCGTATGTATCTAATCTTGAGCCTATAATTATTAAATCAGATGACAAAAACAATTTACTCAATCTAAGTAAAAAAGCCCTTTTATTTAAAAATATGTTTTTAAGGCAAAATATAAATAGTTTTGATCTTCTTTTTGATGATTTAAATACCTTTGGTGCAACTGAAGAAGATAGAATAATCATGATTAAGTCCATATGCAAAGAATATAAGCAAACTATTGTCTATTTTTACTCAATGAATATATCAAAAGTTAAAGAGTTATTTGGCTCTTCAAATGAAACCATCAAAACAGAATATGGTGCTTGGAAAATAAATCATCCATGGCTTCAATCGCTGGTATTAGATGAAGATATTAAGAAAATATATAAAGCGTTTGAAGGAATGAAATATAATGACAATGAATCCATAGATAATCTCTCATATGCAATTCTTAATTGTTCTTTGAAAGATTGGAATTTGGAGAAAGAAGCGCTTTTTTACAACAAACTTTCTAGCTTTATTGAGTTCGCATCAGAAGATGATATGGCCAATAGCCTCAAGAAATCAGATGTTTCAGCCGAGATAAGCTTTGATAATATGAACAGAATAAGTTCAACATTATACTCGAATTTACAAGATGTGTTGGATGATTATGGATCGTCTCTTACAAATGCAGAAAAAACAATTGTTTTAAAGAAACTGATTAAGGATATTATTGAATAGAAAGGAATTTTATATGATATATTTAGACAATGCAGCTACAACTTACCCAAAGCCAGCATGCGTTTATGAAGCAGTAAATAAGGGTATGCTTCATTATTCATTTAACTCGGGAAGAGGAAGTTATAAAGCAGCAACCAATACATTCAAAATGATAGAGGAAACAAGACAAAAAATTGGTTCCCTCATTAAGGTTTCAAGCCGAAGTGTTATTTTTACATCTTCTGCCACCGAATCACTTAACAATATAATTTATGGTTTAAACTTAGTAAAGAGTGATACTGTTTTTGTTTCTCCTTTTGAGCATAATGCTGTTATTAGAACATTGAAGAATGTGGGGTGCAGTATTGTCGTAATGCCTTTCGATAGAAAAACTTGGAAACTAGATTATGAGAAACTCAACGACTTATATGTACTGAAGCATCCAAAAGCTACAATAATTAGTCACATTAGCAATGTAACTGGGTTTGAGTTACCATATGAGCAAATTTTTAAACTATCGCATCAATATAAATCAATTAATGTATTGGATTGTGCGCAAAGTTTTGGGATTTATAGTGTTAGTCCAGTCGATGCTGATTTTATAGTTTTCGCCGGTCATAAATCTCTATACGCGATGTTTGGAATTGCTGGATATATTAATATAAATCAAATGCCATTAGCTATATACAAGGCCGGTGGAACTGGCTCAGATTCATTGAATGAAGAAATGCCTGCTGATTTTCCTTATAGATATGAGGCGGGGAGCATGAATTCTGTTGGTATATACTCATTGAACATCAGTTTGAGTTATCTTTCCACAAAAAAGTTTGATATAATGGAGAATAGTTTAACAAAGTATCTTATAGATAAATTGTCAGAAGTGGATAAAGTTCTGATTTATTTACCAGAATCGACTATGTCTAGAGGTATTGTTAGTTTTAATATACAAGGTTATTCAGCTGATGAAGTTGGAACAATTCTAAGCGAAGACTATGATATATGCGTAAGAACTGGGTATCATTGTGCTCCGTTGATTCATGATTTTATAGGGTCTAAACCATATCACGGAACTGTGAGAGTAAGTTTGGGAATCTTTAATACGAAAGAAGAAATAGATTTTTTGATTAATGCAATTC